>ENA-UZWT01004862-UZWT01004862.1-metagenome-genome-assembly--contig:-Day-1-50m-contig-4862_pt1 | contig 20050 bp, 23 predicted proteins | sample MGYA00260338_ERZ794898 | MGnify/ENA metagenome assembly ERZ794898 | reverse complement strand
CGGTCACATCGCCATTAGCTGCGACTGTAAGCTGGTCGTGGTTATCAATACCAAGGCTAGTCAAGGTCGGGGTCGGGATGCCTGTGAGACTAGAGCCATCACCTGAGAAGGTAGCCGCGCTAACATTGCCTGTCACGCTCAAACTATCAGCGGCAGGGCTTTCCAGCGCAACCGCGCCGGTAGACACGTCCTTGAGGTCGGCCATAAGCTCACGGATGGCGTCATTGATATTAGCCGGGCTGCAACCCTCGTCAATGTCCAGACCAGCGATAATCGTGTTGATGCTGGCGGTGGCCGAGAAGTCTCTTATCGTGTTTGCCATTTAAGCCTCCGCGCCGTAAAAGTCGCCCAAAGATAATGCGCCACTTGCTGGCACAGATGTGTTACCAGCCACAGTTATTGAGCTATTGTTGTATGTGCTACCACCAATATAAACAGTCATAGCCGCCCAGCCAGCAGAACCCCCTGTTCCAGTAACTCTTATTGTTTGACCAGCAGTGACAGATAGTGTGCCTGTTGCCGAAGCTGTAGAGTTACCTGCGGTCAGGCTGTGCGTTGCCACCTGACTGCCGCCGACATAAAGAGTGTGCGTAGCGGTCTTTGATGCGTTTTGAATATAGTACGCAACGTAATAATTATAGGTGCCAGTCTTGTTTACAGTGAAGTTTCTGTCGAATGTAATTGTGCTACCGTTGTCACCCCACAAAGCCTGTGTATATAAACGGCTGAAAGTGTTTATCTGCGGGTCGTAACCGCCGATGGCAGGGTATCTGGCGTTAGCTGAATTGCTGCCGCCAAGGTTAGACGCGGTGACAGCCTCTTGCGTTGTCGACGGCACAAGCGAGCCGCCGCTGTAAAACTCAGACAGCGAGTTAGGCACGGTGTCGCCAAACTCCGTGGCGAGTTCGCTAATGCTGATGGCTCCAGACGCTTGCAAGGCCATTAGATTGTTCCAAATGCTGTAACATCACCAATCACAGTCAGGTCGCCTGTGCTAGACAGCTTCATAGCGTCAGTGCCGCTATGCGTGAAGACAAGGTTGTCGGAACCGTCCATCGTGATAGTCCAGTTGCCAAAGTTAACCGCGCTGCCCCAGCTCAGTGTGCCAGCGCCGTCCGTCTGCAACACTTGGTTAACAGAGCCAGCGCCGTCGGGCAGGGTGAGCGTGGTGGTTGTTGTGACCGACGCGGGTGCTTGGAGCTTGATTGAGTTTGTGTCGGTGTCGTCTTGTAGCTTCAGGACATCAACGCCGCTGGTGCCATCCGAAAAGTCCTTCAGGTGCGCCATCATCTCGCGCCCCATATTGTTCAAGTCACTTGGCACCATAACACCTTCCGCCAACGAAATTCCGTCGATATCGGTGTTCTGCGCCGCGAGGCTGTCATATTCGGATATTTTCGTCTTTGGCATTGTGTTCTCCGTTAGGCCGCAACCTATTTATAGCATAAATCTAGCGCACGCGCACCGTCAGTCGGCTATATCAAATGGGTTCTTGACGCCTTGTGTCATGTTGGGTGCACCGCCAGACAGTATCGACTGAGGCGGGCGATCCTCAAAATCTTTAACAAGTTCTCCTGTGATCATTCCACCCTGAGCCAAGACACGGCCAGCAATCATCAGGTTGCGTGAACTTGCCCACCCACCCTGACCCGCGCGCAATGCTGTAAGTGCCTCAACCGCATTTGTGTTGGTTAAGGTGTCGGCGAGCTTCTTTATATTTGCGTCTGTCATAGCCTGCCCAATAGCATCAGACGCGGCTCCCGGTATGCGCCAAGGTGATAGCGCGTATTTAATGGCTGTACCGGCTGCGTTGCTCGCCTCATTAGACGCGCTGGCAGCTTGCTTCATTTGGGTGTCCGAACCAGAATACATAGCCCGACTGGCAGCCTGCATAATAGATGTAAGGTTTTTAAACGCCTGCATTTGATCTGGAGACATAGCCGCCGAAAGCCTATCCATTTGTTCAGGATTGCCCACCATAGAAGACCAAAACCTTGCGGGTGCCTGAGCAGGAACCAAATCTGGACGCGATATCTGGGAAACCGCAACTTTGTTCGCTTTTTCCCATTGAGCCTCTAGCGCCCCCCTAAGTGTTGCGTTCCAAACGTCCTGCCCACCATCAATGGCGAGGATGTTAGTCTTAGCTTGGCGGATTGCTGATGGGCTAGAAGATGTGAGAAATCTTGCCCCCATATACTCAAAGTCACGAATATTTTTATTGGCAAGGGCTGGCAATATTCCGCCCTCAACCTCATTTACAGGTTTGCTTAGGTCGCCCCAAGCAGCGCGTGCGCCTGCGAACTCAGGAACTTGGTTGTCCATATCCTTCAACAGTTTTTCCTGTAGCTTCAATAAGCGACCAGCTTTTTTAGTAGCCCCCTGCCTTGTGGCAATCTTTATCTCATCATCAATAATTTCCTTGATGTTGTTTTGCACATACTCAAGGCTCACATCGCTTTTCAAGACCCGCTGCGTCTTGCCGCCAGCCTTTATTGTTTTTGTGTAATTTGATCTAATTTTGTTTAAGACGCTTTTAAGTGGCTGGAAGTCATCCGCCGCTTCGAGCAATGCCGTGTCAAATGGGCGTATGTTTACAACAGTTCCTGCCTCAAACGCTTTGCGGTAAGCTGGGGAACCGGCCAATACTCTTTGTCTCTCAATGTTTTTTATAGCCTCGGCGGAAGCCTCGGCAAGTTGCCTGCCAGTGGATTCAGGGCTAGTGGCTTTTGGGGCTATATTTTCCAGAGCTTGAGAGGTCGCGACGCCAATTTGTTCTCCGCGAGTTTTGGCAAACTCAGCCATAGTCTCTGACGTCCGAGGGTCAGAGGCAAGAGCCTTTTGGCCACCAATTAACTCAGCAGAGCCAGTTATCTCTGCTGGGGTTAATTTTATGTTGGTTCCATATTGAGCATTAACCTTAGCCAAGGTTTGCTGCAAGGCTCTGGCAGTATCGCCTAAGCTGCTTTTCATCGCTTGACTGAATTGTTTCCCAGCTCTTGTTGCAGCAGCTTTTGTGAAGCCTTTGCCGATCAACGCGCCTGTTAAGGAGGCGGCCATATCAATGGCACCCTCTGTGGCGACGCGGGCTGGGCTTATCTCCTGACCCGCCATACGGCTTGCAATTAGCTCACGGATGTATTGGCCTGTCATTGCGCCTGTTGTGCCACCGGCAACCGCAGTCGGGATAGAGGCGGGTGCCGCCGGTGTCGCCGCCATAAGAAGTCCGGGGACTGTGCCAATCGCACTGCCACTAGCGGGTATTGACGGGCCAAACCCCTTCGCAACCTCACGGAGAAGCCCCGGAGAAACTTGCTGCAACGTATTGTCTTTTGTCTGATAAACAATATTTCCGTCAGCAATCCCAAACTTGCTAACAGGTATCCCCATTTTTTGAGAATAATACCTGATCCGAGCCTCTGGGTCTTGAATGATAGACGCAAGAGCAACGGTTGGTATAGACGCAGCTCCACCAGTTTTGGAAATAATGGGCAGCCGCTGTGGGCTTGGGGATATTGTTCCAGCACTCCCAGCAAGATCAAATATGTTATTAGCCATTATTTTTCTGCTGCCTCCGCATAAGCCGATAATGCAGTCGCCTGATCCACGTCGTTTTGAGACATATACTTTTCTACAAATTCGTGCATATATAGAGTTTTTATTTCACCCTGACTGTTTTTCCCAGTAATGGATATTGGGTATTTTTTTGCTAAATTTGTTGTTATCGGCTCGCCACCGAGTATAGCCTGCGAACGGAACAGAGCCGCGTTTGCAAAACCGCGCTGATCCTTTAATTTAGCCTCAAATGAGATTGGGTCGTCATTTGGGTTTACGCTATATTTTCTTGCGTTTCCAAGTTCAAAATTAGAAACGGCTGCGCCTGACAGTTCATTAAGCAAAGTAGAAAATGTTTGCTGCACTCCACGAATAAATTGCGTCCGTTGCCCAAGTCTGTCTCTTTGATCGTCGGACAACATACTTGGGTTTATCTTTGCCAGTTTTGAACCAAAAAAACTTTCAAGTTCTGCGCCATAGGTTAGCAGCTCTGGGTCAAATGTAGCCGCCGCCTGATCTAGCATAGATATCTGACCTGTCAGGGTCATAATATCTTTCTCCAAATCCTTTTTTGTGCCTTTTTCTAGGTTAGCGCCAGTGCCTTGGGTTAAAGTAATATTGCCGTCTGCATCCACAGAGAAACTCATTCCTGAAGGCGGCTTCATGCCACCTACTGTGCCAAGTTTTTCGCCAGTTCGAGGGTCGATCATAGTAAGTTGGGTTGAGCCACTGCCATCATCGGAGGGAAGCATTTTGAAGATAGGCTTTTCGCCTTTTGTAGCCTTGGCGTACTGCGCCTCAGCTAATAGCCGGTCAACAACCGCCTTTTGACCCGCAGCCGCCTTTGCAGCCTCGCGATCCTCAGCGGCGGTGTAAGCCTTCATCCCAGCAGTGCCCATACGCCCCAGAACCTGACCGAGCGAAACCGGACGGTCTTGGTATCCAGACGCCTCAAAGCCAGCGGCAGCGGCTCCCAGCATGCCTTGGCCCTGTGGGGTCATCAGGCGGGACATAAAGCTGTCAGTGCCCTTTGGTTGCCCCGCAAGGTCGACCTGACCGGCACCGGGGGTTGCGGGCGCAGCATCAGCCTGATCTTCACGCTTGGCTGCCAAACCTTGCAGGATGCGCTTGCCCATTGGGGTCAAGCCTTGCTGATACTGCGTCATTTCCGACTGAGGCGGGTTAGGCCGTTTAAGCGCCATAGTAGGCGTAATCCCATCAGGCGTCTGATATTGGCGCATAATATTTGCCCGAGGCAAAGGCGACTTGCCCTGCTCTAAACGGCTAAATCTGTCGAAAATGCTCATCCAGACCCCCTATGCCAAAAGGCCTAGCAACGCACCAAGGCCGCCACCGCCAGCGCCACCCAGCGCCGGTATCATGCCGCCAAGTTGTGCACCACCAAGAGCGCCTGACAGGACGTTGCCAGCGGTATTACGGAACACCGGCTGGGTGCTTGTACCGCCAACCGTACCGCCCTTGACGGTGCCCATATAGTTGGCGAGTGATGTCATTGGCTGGTTCTGCTCAAAGTTAAAGCGGTCAATGTCAGCTTGCAGCTCAGCCTGAGACTGAGCCTCACGCGCGCCGCCAACACCGGCGAGTGTGTTTAGGTCAGCAAAGCCAAACTCACGCGCTGCCGGAGCCATACCAATGGCGTCCTGCTGGGCTTGGTAGGCGATAGGCGCTAATGCCGAAGCTAGTGCGCCCTGCTGATACCCTGAGCCATACCGGCCAGCCTTTGATGCTTGAGCCTGAACCTGCTGGATCGCTGGCTGAAATGCCGCGTTCAATAGAGGGTTTGTGCCGGTCAGGTTTTGCATCACAGCGTTCTGGACTGCGCCGATAAATGGTGAGCCGGTAATTGCCTTCTGGCGGGTGGCCTGCAAGGCCATTTCACTTTCGGGGCTAAAGCCTACCGTGGTTTGCTTCGGGTAATATGATGGCTGGTTGCCGTATAGGTTTTTAGCCTCAGACAAGCCAAACTCCAAGAACGGCTGCGCGTACTCCGGCGCTGCGGTTGTCTGCGTGATTTGTCTGGTGTCTCCACCGCCGCCTTTACTCATCTCTCAAATCCTTTGTCAAAACCACCGACGTGGCGGTGTAATCTTTTAGTTGTCTTTGCCAGCCCTTCCGGCCGTTGATCTCCATTGCGTCGCAGCCCTGAGCCTTAGCCCAAACTGCAATAGACTTCTCAGCCTCGACCAGCTCATCTAAGTCACCGCCTGCAAGCCAAATGCGGCACACGGTTAGGCTGGGGTAGTCAACAACTTCGGTTATAATACACGACTTTTCCAGTGGATGTAACTGTGCCTCACCAATAGCCACCGCGCCGAAAACGTCTTCCATCGAGTGCGTGCCGCCGGAGTATTCAAGCGCATCCGCAATCCACTTGTGGCAGCGTTGCCACTGATCGCTCAGTCGGTCGTTACCCGATAATAAGGTAGGCGAAATCTGCATTGTGACCCTGATTGCTAAAGTTAATAACCATAGTTCCGTCAACGCTTGAGCTGTCGACATACGGATTGTGATGCCACGGATCGTGGTCAACGCCGGTAAAAAATACCAAGCTAGATGTCGAATAGCGCGGGTCTTGTACAGTTGTCTGCGTTGAGTGTGCTGGCAATGTCACATAGCCAACGCTGTTCAAGCCACCGTTAATTGTGCGGTTTAGAACCTCAGAAATTTCGCGCGTCGTAGCCGTGATGGGGTTTAACGTGCGGAAGTTGGTGGTGCGCTGCTCAATAGTCATCGTCTGCCAATCTGCCTAGCCTCAACATCTAGGCCAATAACCTTTTCCCAACCATTGCTCAAGTAAAGCTTTGCCCTGTGGTATCTGCCCTGCGACCTGTGCGGCGCAAACCCAGACGCATTTGGCGAGGATGTTGCTGAATAAGAGACCGCCGCAGTTTGTGTGTTTCTTGTGCCGACAGACACGCCAACGGTTCCGTCTTCGTGATATGGATAAGTGCGAACCACGATTGAGTGGTTGCCCATAGACATAGGTGCCTCGCCGGTTTCGATGACCGCGTCCATTGGCGAGCCACTGAACGTGTAAATCTTATTTCCGTAAGCGCCGCCGAAGAAATACTGGCCGCCCTTAAAAAATCGGCTGTCTAGCTGAATGTTTAGCTGGTCAACCGTTGCAGCCAAGTTGCTTAGGTCATCCACGGTGTAACCCGCTGAGAACATAGGGGCTAGGTAGTCAGCCTCAACCTCGGCCAGCGACCACTTGTTTAGCACATAGTTATAGATAATGATTTTGTCAGGCTGACCTGTCGGTGACTGCGTTGAGGTGTAAGACCACATAGCCACTTCGTTTAGTGGGTCAACGCTGCACGACATGCGGTGGTCATAGTTACTGTCAAAGTCCTTGAGGAAAAACTCATTGACGCGCTCTGAGCCTATTGGCGAAGCCTGCTGGCCGTCAAATGCGTAAAACCCATCAGAGGCCAAAAAGAACACCAGATTGCCGGAGTTGCAGACGGAGTTCTTAAACGCGCAGCCGCGCTCGGCCACAACCTTGTCAAACTGCCAGATTAGTGGCGGGCCTGTGTATGTGGCGCGGTAAATAGCCTTTTCGCACAATATGGTCGCATATTCCCCGCCCACTAGGCCTGTGATGGCACCACTGTCGGGCAGGTCTTGAAAATCGGCTTGATCCACTCCGGGCGTCCAGCTCTCAATATCATTAAAGCCTGACCATTGACAGCGGTAAGGTGTCCGGCCAGAGCCGTCGTCCACGTTAGCCACCCAGAGAAAATCGCGAACCACTGCGATAAAGTCAGCCTTTGGCGCGTTTAACAGGTCGGCAAAGACAGAGCTTCCGCCAAGGTCAAACGATTGCACGGTTTCTCCGATGCCGCCCGCAGTCAGGACGTAATCGCCAAACTGCACGAACCTCCACTGCTCTCCGTCGACTAGGCTGTAGCCACCAACCTTGGACACGCTGTCTAAGTTGTTTGTCGACGTTGAGTGCAGATACAAGTCAGCCGCATCTCCGGCAAATAATTTGGTGTTTGACGCCGTGTCCTTTGCAGCAAAAATGCCCTTGATTGTATTGCCCGCCGCATTTGAATAAGGCACAAACCCATTCATCGAGTGATAGCCAATTGCCGCTGGCATTACGTTTGTTGCCACGGTGACACCGCTATTCATTATATCTGCCTGATCCGGCAGCCACTCACCTAGCTGTATCATAACTTAGCCCAAACCCCACTGCTTGACGGCACCGCACCCCAAATTTCTGAGCCCACGGCAACATCTGTCCAAATCCCTGCGCCGACTGCGTTGTCGATCCAGTCTTCGCCAAGAACCTTTGCATTTACTGTTGATCTAGCAACAACCCTTGGCCGACCAGCCAAAACAAATATACCACTTGAGGCGGCTGTTGTAGAGGCCGAGACGTTAACCGCAGAATTAACAAGATAGACAATCCCAGCCAGACCTGATGCGCTGACCGCAATGGAAGGCGCGCCTGTGACTTGGCGGGTGCGGGTCGTGGCGCTGGCCTGAGAAGCCGCTAGGCTGGCTGTAGCTGTAACTTGACGGATTGGCTTGATTGAGGCGGTAACACCCGCTGCGCCGGTCGCCACGCCCTGCATCGCCACAGTGCGCGATGGCACGGCGGTGACGGATGCGGAGATATCCACTGCGGCGTCAACAAGTTCAGCAAATTGTATTTCTGCGGTAGTCGTGACAGCTACCGACGCAGCTCCATCAGCGACGATAACGCAAAGCTGGTTAAGCTGCTCTAGGTTGTAGCCAAACGCGTCGAGCGCATCCAGACCGCCCCAAGCGTCTAACTGTTCAAGCGTGGGGTTACACCAAGGCAAACCATCAAGGTTATCCAAGCTGCCCGACAGCGCGTCTAGGCTGCCGGTTAACTGTTCAAGCGTTGGTGTGTTGGTCGCCATCGGCTAACCTAAGCTGCCGTGATGTCTAGGTCGCCAGCAGATACTTTCAGGATGTCGCCAGTGTCAATCAGCTTGCCAACGGTAAAGGCTCCGTGGATCAGCAGGTTGCCGCCGGTGCTGGCGTCAAATAAGCCAAAGTGTGTCACTGTGCCCCAAGATGATGTGGCAGGCGAAAACTCAGCCGCAGCCGTATTGTCGGCGGTGCCTGACACTGCCGCATCAAACGCAATCGACTGGCGCGCGTAACCGTTGCCAGACAGCTCAGTGCCGCTGTTGTCGTCGTTAAAGGAGCCAGTTGATAGGCCGATATATATGGCCGATGGCATTGTGTAAGCTGATGTGGCAAGCACATGATCCAGCACTTTGTTCTCTAAATAGTCGCTCATAGCGCTCATGATTATTTCTCCGCAGAAGAATTTTGACGTTGATAAATACTGGTGATCTGGAGGCTGCCGGTCCCATAATGGGCACGACTTTCATCCAACTTGATTTCCTCTAGCGCAGTATTGAAACGCTGCATATATTGGGCAGCCCTAGTCTCATCAAGTAAATACGCATAGGCCTCGGCCAAGGCTCCATACAAATAAGCATCCGGTGAGCGCAGCAGTATGTTGTTGCTCGGCGCGGCGGCGGATAGCGGTGTTATATCCCCAACATAAACAATCTCAGCAGTGTAGGCTGTGTCGGGGATTGGGCGCAATTTCATTTCAGGCCCGATAATGGAGAACCCGCGAGGCTTTGCGTGTCCGGCTGTTGGAAATTGCTCATCAAGCGCAGTTGGGCTGTAATACTCAAGCACAGTTAGCGGAGACGTATCGAGCTTAACTTCCCGGATTTCGCGAAGGTCATTTGGCAAGGCTATATACTCGTTGCCCGCCACTAATGTGGCTGTTGACCGCTTCTCCTGAGCCCGCGTCTCAAGCTCGCGGTTCATGCGAGCCTCAGCCATTGTGATGAAGTCAGGTATTTGCGCTGTCAGGTCACTGCGGGCCAAAAAATTGGCTATAGCAGTCTGCAAAGTTGCATATGTCGTGATTGCCATTAAATACGCCCGCCGCCAGTCCTAAAGTCCCGATTTTCGGGATCGTTCAGCCAAGCCTTCCACGCTTTTGCATTTTCGCGCGGATTACCTAGCGTTTCCATCAGGTGATTATACACGATCAATGGGATTTCCGCTACATGCTGCATGTGGCGCTGAGTGTCGCCAATCATCTGGCCTGCGCGGTACTCGCCAGCCATCTGCCTGTTCATCTTGATTAGCGTGTCAAAATTCTGTGTGGTTTCAAAGACGCTGGTGCCATCACCCTCTTGCTGAATGGTGGTCTTGGTGTTTGTCACCGCGTCGTCTCGGATAATTCGCTTCATTTTACACCCTTAATAAAAAGATGAGGGGGCAGTCGCCCGCCCCCTCAATTTTGGTTAGATGGTGCCATCTAGGTCAAAGATGCCAGCGTGTGCAGCCGGGGCTGTAGGCTTGAGGGACCACTCCACAAGAATGTGGCTAGTCTCGGCATCGCCATTTTTGGCAAGTGCTTCTTCTTGGAAGTTACGACCGTTGAGTGTAGCCAGCTCAACAAAGTCTGGGTCGATCAAGAAGATTTTGTCGTTTGACATATACCGTGATGGGATGATGTCAATTGATCCAAAGTCAGTCAGCATGACTGAGACTGAAGACACATATGTTGGTGCCTTAGCTGCTGTCATGTTCACGTCGTTTGACACAAGGTTGCCAGTGGCTGACAGGTCAGACAGGTTGGCGCGGTTGGTGGCAGATGCGAGGAGCATCTTAGGGTTGCCGCCATCTTCCCACGCTGCCTGCATCGCGTCCTGAACCATATCGAGGGTCAAGGCGCGGGCAGTACCTGCGGTGACTGTTGCAGTACCGTTGGCACCGACAGCAAACGCACCAGTCGCACCGACTGAGCCGTTTGAAATCCAAGTCATCAGCGAAGCTGACTTGCGAGGGTCTGAACCGTCGCGCGCTTGGTTTGTGTCAGTGATCGACTTTTCGATGTCGCGACGCAATTCCAAAGATTTTAAAATCTTTTGATAATTGTGTTCACGTTCACGGCCCGCAAGGTCAACTGAATCCAAAGTACCGCTGGTAGCAAATACCTTTTTGGAAATTTGGCAATAATTTCCGACCCTTACGGTAGGTACGGCTGTGCCAGTTGCAGTTGTTGCACCCTCATCGTGGTAGTTAACAGCAGATGCTGTGTCCAAATTTTGGACTTGCCACTCTGTAAAAATTGATGAGGCGGTTGTCTTCTTGATCGCAGAGAACGCGGGGCACTCACTTGGGTCAATCCGATAAATTACATTGGCAAGGTCTTCGCGCTCACCAATGGCTGCTTGTGTAGTGTAGGTCGCCATTTGTTTAGTCTTTCTGGGCTATCGCCCCATTAGGTAATTGACAGCGGCATCGACGGTTCCTTCGGCCTCAAACCGTTTCTTTGCGTCGCGCCGTGAACGATTAGCAACATCTCGCTTGGTTGTCGGTTGACCTGCCCTAGCCATTTTTGGCGATTTGCGTGTACGCTGTTTTGCACTTGGCTTTTTTTCCATTAGTGTGTCGTACTTCCACGCTTTATAGAGTAGCTCAATCGCCCGACTATCGGACGCTGATTGAATCTCCTCATCGCTGAAGCCAATCCGGCGCTGGGCGTATTTAATGACTTCATTTCGCTCTTTCTCGCGGATTTCGTCATTTTGCCAGTCAGGTATCCGGTTAAGCATCTCGACGCGCTGATCCGCTAGTCTGCGTTTCATTTGCTCTTGATGCTCATAGGCTTGCTCTTGGGCAATTCGCTCACGTTCCATATTCGCCGCCTTGAGCTGGTTTTGGGATTTGTCCCACTCAGTCTTGGCAAAGAAAATGTCGTCAGTCGAATAACCCTCATTTTTTAGGGCTGACCAGTCAGGTTCCTGTTCAGGGATTGCCGAACTGATCTGATCTCGCAACATTTCAAGTTGCTGTGCGTAAGCATCTCGCAGTTGTTTCGTCTGAGCTGCCTCAGCCTCAAAGGCCTTGCGTTGCTCAGCTAACTCCATTGAGCGCTTAGTAAATGCCTTCTGCCGCTGATAACCCTTGAGCGCCTCATCCAAGCTGACCTCAATCTCCTCGCCGTCAATTTTTACGGTGTAGAAATTTTCTTCGGGGGCTTGTTCATCTTCGCCGTCATCATCATCGTAGTCGACATCTTCGCCGTCATCAGCCTCATCATCATAGTCGTCATCTGGGGCGTCGTCTTCGACGTTATCCTGTGACGCTTCTGGTGCCTCGGCTTCGGGCTGTTGAGGTTCTTCCTGAACCTCAGCTCGCTCATCTGTCGCAGTGTCCTCTGTGGGATTGCTCAGAAGGCTAATTGCATCATTCATTGAAATTGGGCCGGTCTCATTAGAGGTATCGGACATTTAAAGTCACCTTTTGTTAATTGACACTCGCCGCCTGAAATCATCAAGCTGCACTTGTGCTAACTTACCATCCTCGACCACACTTTGGAAATACCCCCTTAGGGTCGCAAGACTTTGGGTCAATTGGTAAATCCTCTCTCGGTTTTCAACGTCAGCCACATCACTCTGCCGCCAAGCATCCAAAAACTGCGCGTCGAGATATTCAAACGCCTCATTAAACAGATCATTCCGCAGTATGGCCTCCGCCTTTTCTGCCCTAGCCTGCTTTTCCCTCGCCTTACCTTCGTTCATGTTTTCCCTAACTTAAAAGTGTGTAACCCGGATATGCTGGCAAAACCGCGCCGCGTCTGCGGAAGTCAGTATTCGCCGCCGCGAACTGTGACGGAGTGCCAAAGCCTGCACCATACCGCTGCTGGAACTGAGGCAGGCCGGTAGGCGTCTGGTCTAGTGAGCCCATCTGCGCGTACCCGCCAGTCGCTGGGGCTGTTACTGTTGGAGCTGATGCGGCGGCTGTGCCTGTGTCTAAACGGCAGGCATTTAGCTGCGCGTCAAAGATATAGCCATCTTCACACTGGCCTGTTTCTGGATCGACTGGCTTAACTTCTTCGTATCCGTCGCGGCCACCGTCCGTCTTGCTGCCTTCGCCAAAGCCTGTATATACAGCGGTTCTCATAAGATCTTTCTCAGTCATAGGTGCGCCATAAATCATTTTATCCAAGGCTGTGACACCCTTGCCAAACAGCCCAAGAAGTCCGGGCAGTTGCATTTGAGGCCCATAAAATCCAGTAATTCTGCCCTTGGGGCCAATTTCGTAATTATATGCGCCAGTAAACAACGGAGACTTGGTATTTAAAAGCTCACGCATGTAAGACGGCATCGAGTTGTATTGAGAACGATTTAGGCCTGCAATACCACGCTCACCGCCTATATTCCCTAAAGCCTGAGAAGATGTGCCCATAGACAATGTGGGTGAACCTGATGTGTAAAGGTTCTCTCCGCCGGTAATCTGGCTAGGGCGAATAGCCTCTGGAAGCTCGTCGTCATAAGAGTTGCCACCGTCACTACCGCCGCCATAATCGCTTTCAAAACTCGACATAGCTTCACCAGCGAAGGCGTCGTCCTCGTCACTGTAAAAAGCAGGAATACCCATAGGCCCCGGCTTACCGGCACCGCCGTTGTCCATAAGCATCTGCGCTTCTTCTGGCGTGATGTAGGCAAGCAAGTGATCCTGACCGCGAATGGTTGTGTTACGCGGTGGCATGATTTTGTTAACTTTAGCCATACTTATACCCTCGGCAAGTTGGTTGATATCTGTGCGTCAGTCACAGCTTTGGCAACACGCAACTCAGCCTCAGCCTGCAACTCTTGCTGGCGCAGCTCAGTCTCGACGACCATCTTCTCGCGCTCCATCTGCATTTCGGCTTGGAACTTCTCGCGCTCTAGCTCCAGCTTAGCCATAGCCTTTTCACGCTCAAGCTCGATCTGCGCCTGCGCCTTTTGCTGCTCAAGCTGCATCTGCATCTGAAGCATTTGCTGTTCAGGCGACGGCTGCTGCTCTTGGCTTGCCTTCGCCTGCGCCTCAGCCATCTTCTGCTTAATCACTTCTGGTGAGCTGAAATACAAGTCAGCGTCCTTGAAGCCGCCGATTTCGGCAATCGAGCGAAGGGTCGAGATGTACTGCTCCATAGACACGGCTGGGTTGTCAGGCCCTAGCTGCATCAGGATTTGCTCTTGCTTGGCTGCAATCTGCGTCAAAAACGCAATCTTGGTTTCGTCGTCAGTTGTGCCCAAGCCCACAGACACAATCGTGTCAAATTGAGACTTCCACTCGGCAGGGTTAATCGGCACAAACTTGTTACGCAGGCGCATGATCTTTTCTTTGTTATCATGCTTGGTTACTAGGTGCAAAATACCACGGAACAAATCCTTGACGCCTGTCTCGGCAAATGTGCGACAGTAGCTCTCCAACTTAACCTGCGCGCCGCGTACAGTCGCGCTGACGGCGCTTGCGGTGCTTGACTGTAGGCTGTTAGCGTCGAGGCCTTGACTAGCGCGGCTGAGGCCCGTCCTAGTTTCTTTTACTGTATCCAAATAATCCATCAAAGGCCGGATTTCGCCGCCGACTGATGCGCCGGTAATTGGCTGCAACATGCCGGGTTGGCGTGCGCGGATAACTGAGCCAGCGGAGCCCGAAAGCAAGTCGTCCATATTGATCTGTCCCTCAACCGCAACCATACGCGGCAGGGTCGATGAGTAGACGCTGTCGAGGTACTGGCGCATCAAGGTAGACTTGATGACCTGCAAATCCTCGGTCATGTCGTAAATGCTCCGGCCAATAAGGCGGTGCGGCATAAGGATAGGCGTGACGCACGCAAACGGCACATGATCGAAGGGCTCGTTGTGCAAGATGTGCTGGCCTTCAGGGCCAATCGCACAAATGCGGCGGCGCTCGGCAATGCCGTCGCCGTCAACGTCCATCTTAACGATGCACTCGTAGTATGGAACTTCGCGCAGTGATGGGTCTGCCGGTTCCGTGCGTGCGGCACTCTCCAAATCCTGAAAGCGGGTAGACTTCTCGCGGTCGATGTCCAAGTCGCCCGATCCAGCGAACTCCTCGACCTCGTCGTAGTCGTAGCCCATAGCAACCAAATCTGAAATGGTCAGGCTGGTGCGGTGAGCCATAAAGTTGGCGTCTTCCAAAGATACGGCTCGCCGTGAAACCAAGAACTCCTCTGAGGGGATGTTAATCACCTTGATGCTGCCGGTCTCGCGCGTGACGCGCACAGTCAGGTCGTATTCGCTTTCCAGCTCAACCAGCTCGCCGCTTTCCTCGTCAGTGTAGCTGTTGACTACGGTCTCAGTCTGCTCGACGATTTCAACGTCGGGGTCTTCAAGTAGCAATGCCAGCTCGACCTCGTTGAGCCCGCTGTAACTCTCCTCCTCAACATCCTTCTGGGTATCCCAAAAATATTTGACCACGCCAAGGCGGAACATGAACGCATCTTTGAACCAAGTGTGGAATAATTTATATCCGTCATTTTGCGACTGGATGACATAATTGACGTAATCCGTGGCCTGCTGGGCTGGCTCAACATCCTCAGCCTCACGCGGGCTAAAACGGACATACTCGTCGGATGAGAAAAACACCCGCATAATGTTTGGCATAGCCGCCTCAATGGTATCAGCCATCTCTGTGGCGATAACCTGAGAGCGTCCGTCAACTTCATTGCCAAACGGCTCGCCCATATAAAAATCCATAGCGCGCAGCCGGTCTTGGCTGTACTCGCTATCGAAGTAATTTAGGGCGTCGCTGATTTCACTCGACAGTGCTGAGCTTAGCTCAATGTCATCCATTTTTTTTGGCATTGGTCTTTACACCCTTTGCGCGGCGCTTCGGCGCTGGTTTTGGCTTTGTGGCCACAATTTCATCTGCCCCATTATTGCACAGATCAGCGTCGGACGCCACTGGCACCGCCGAACCCTGAGATGTCAAGGTGCGACGGCGCTGGGCACGAATAAAATTAAGCCTCATCTATTCAGCGTACTTGCCGAGGATTTGGTTAATCATCTTTTTTTCGCGAACTGGTGAACGCTTTGGCAGAGTGGTTGGCACCGGCACCTTCATTGTCGATGGGCCGGTCAACTCAGTGTTCATCGGATGCTTCGGGTTGGCGTAACCGCCCTTAATTGATTTCATTTTTCTTCACCTTTTTTTTGAAGATTGAAGGGGCTTCGACCCGCTTGGTCGGCTTGTCGCCTGAGCTGGTCAGGACGTTTTGCGGGAAGTCCGGCACAGGCTCTGGAAGTGGCAGTGGGTTGTTTCCTTGGATGCAACGCTGCTTAGCTTCACAACGCCCACGATATGGGCAGTCTGGACATACTTTCATGCTTTTTTCACTTTCTTTTTCTTTGCGGTTTTAGCCGCAGCCTTAAATGCGGCGTTGGTTGGCGCACCCTTAGTGCCGACCTTACGCATCTTCTCACCGCTGCCCGCCTTAATCCGTGCGCGTTTTTTAGCGATATTAGCGTAGAGTGACATCAGCAGTATTTACCCAGAACTTGCTTTGCGCCGCCTGACTTCTTGCCGCCTTTTTTCTTACCGTATGCCATTTGCTTCTCCTAACATTTCCATCTGCGTCTAGCTGCCTTGCCGCGCGGGCTAGTCCAGCTCTTTGATCTGGCGCAAAAACTCTTGCGCCGCTTTGCGTCTGCGCTACCGGCTTTGACTTTGCCGGTCACAGGTGCCTTTAGTTTTGAGCCTGTGGCTCGGTTGTATTTTGCACGACCCTTCGCAGTAAGTCCACCACCAGCCTTGACCGACTGCTTTTCACCGCGACCGACTGATAGGTTTACGCTTTTCTTTTTGCGGGTTGGGGGCATGTCAGCGTTCGTCCTCAGAAGGGAAGTCCTCTTGATACTCAAAAAACTGCTCAAGCGTCAGCATTGGCAAGCAGTCATGCTTCTCACAATATTCGAACACATCTTGATAAGTTCCATTTTTAGGCCACTTTTCTTTTTCCATTAAAAACCTCTCCCTAATAAGCCGCGATTATAATATTCCATATAATTAGACACATCGTCTGCTTTTGGCGACGTGATGCGCGTCAGCACATTACTAATTTCAGCGGCACGACGATCATCAGAAACATTTTTGCCTTCTGCGCGTCTAGCTTGAAAAAACTCAGGCGTCAGTAAAATGCGCGGCACAGGTATGTCTAACCCACCCAAGTCAGTTCCACCAATACCTTGGCCATACGTTTTGTGGAAAGACGGCGTGTTCCCTTGGCCAGACATAGGCAAAACCGGATCGCTGTCAAACTCCACAATTCTGCCGCCAGTCGGCGACAACATGCCGGACGGATCGTTTACGCGATTAGACATAGACGGCTCGGAGACGATGGCACGGACGGCAGCCACGTCGGGGAAACCAACATCTCTAAAGGCGCGTTTTTCCATAATGTCAGCGACAGCTTTGCGTGCGCCACCCTTACCCTCAGCGTATAAATACTTTTCGATATTAGGGCTAGTTATGCCGGGGAAATCTGTATAAGGCTTTGAATATGTTTTTTCTTTTGTTTTTGGGTCTGTCTTGGTGACAACAAATTCTTTAATTTTATTATTAAAGTCTGCAATTTTTTCTTCTGGTATGTGCTTTGACTGTTTGGTCATATCGACAAGCACATCTGTCACATGATGCGAGAAGTCATTAGACCGGCCACCCATTGCGCTATATATGCCAATTAGACCGGGGTTGTCTCTTGCCTGCTTTGCATATCCAGCAATGACGCTAGGGCTTGAAGCCCAGACGATGCCAAGTTGGCGAGCCACTTCTTCAGCGGGGAAGTCCATACCGCCCTGCATCCGAACAGGATTTTTTAGCTTTACGCCCATAACGTGCGTAATCTCTTTACCAGCCATTGTCATGTCGCCGGGCATCAATTTCGCGGTGCGCCCAATCAGGCTCTGTATGTCAACGGTAGGCTTTTTGGCCAACGTGTTCAAATCCACAATAGTAGACATGCCTTGCTGGGTCGCATCTGGCGTGGGTTTTTGCAGGTTTTGAAAGCCGGGGTCGATCAACAGACCTTGATCAGCAGCTTGGCCGGTTCTGGCCCCAAACTCATACGCACGCTGCGGCAACAAAAGCCCCTCACCCACGTCACGCGGTAACTGCATTGCTGCGGCAGCTCTATAAAGGTCTGCCTCAGCTTGAGGCATAATTCTTGAGCCTTTTCGCTTTTTGATCTGCTGCGCTAGGATCATGTCATCTATTGACCCACCCATAGCGCCGAGGGTTGCGCCGCCAGCCCTAGCTGCGGCAATACCCGCAGGCGCAAGCGGCGCAGCTATTGTCGTGGCGTCGGCACTAATGCGCCTTCCGTCCTCATCGACAAGCTCTCCTGAACCGCCATAGGCGATATCCATACCCGCCAAAACCTGATCGTTGTACATCTGCCGCATTGCCTCAGGCATTGCGGCGGCGGCGTCAACGGCAACCTCAGGGTCGGATAACAGGCCGGAGATTGCGCGATATGCGGGCATATACTCAAAGCCAAACTCAGGCTCACCGTAAGTCGCTGGCTTGTATTGCGGGTAAAGTGCGCCGTCAGCCTCCATATAGGTGGTCTCGGCTGGCGTCCTGACAGGATACCTAAAGGGCGTAAACATATTGCCTAACAGGCCAAAGGCACCGCGCTCGCCTTCGGCGGTCATTCCATATTCATATGGTGAGGCCATCAGTATATAATCCCTTGGTTGTCTTCGCCCATATCGCTAACAGCCGCAACGGTGCCTGCGCCAACTAGCGGTGCCAGCAGGCCGTATTTACGCATGATCTCAATCGTCGCATCGTCGAATATGACGTAATTATTACTAGCCTCAGCTATGCTTTTTGCACCTGTGCGGCTGCCGAGGTCTAAATATTTAATGCCGGGGATACCGGCATCTTTTAACTTTTCAGATGCAATACGCCTAGCGTCAGTAATTTTTCCACCGGGCAAATGCTCTCCCTTTTGAGCGATTTTTGACATTAGAGCGCTCAAAATAAGGCCGCCGGATGCGGATGTATTTGGATCGACCTCATAGCCAGCCTTTAACAGCTTTTCTTGCACATCTTTGCTTTGCGCCGAAAACGGCATTTGGTAATCTAAAAAATTTTCTGGGTCAGCAGAAATGCTGACCTCATATTGACGGCCAAGCGGAACTTCATTGCCACTTTCATCGACACCCTTCAGAGTGTCATAATCTAATGATTTAACAAAATCTTCTGTGTCTTTTGAATATCCTTGACCGATAAATCTGTTCTGCAAGTCCGTAGGCGTGTCGTGAAGTTGAACCTGCTCCAAAACCTCTGCCAGCTCATAATCTTCTTTATTTATCGCGTCTTCATACATCTTAGGCACAGATTTGTCGCCAATTTTGTACTCAAATGGCGGAGCCGTTAACTCGTCTCTATAGTCTCTAGCAACTTTTGGGTTCTCAGCAAAATACAGGCCGTGTCCATAAACCTGAGCGCCTTCACCAGTTCCAATCTTGTCTATGTTAAATTTATCAAAATCATACGGCGAGCCGTGGAACGCCCTAATTCCTCTAGGTGCCTTCATAGCAGCGCCAACGGCTAGTGCAGGCGGAAACGCAGCGCCCATCATCTGAACCGCGTCACCAGCGCCGCCTAGTGCCTGCAAACCGGCGTCGAGGTAGTTTCCGCCGCTAATATTCTCGTAAAACGATGGCAGCATCTGACCGGGGCGTGACGGATCAGGCGCATTGCCGGTAAGGTCGGCAATTCCAGCGCCCGGTGCAAATAGCAGTCCAGTCGCAGCTAAACCGTAGGGGTCAACGGATGGCATGACCGCTGGCTCGGCAAGCAAACCGCGATCATATTCGCTGAGGAATCTTTCCAACTAAACCACCCAATTCGTTTTTGGTTTCAAACTGCGATTTGAATTATAACCTCTTGAGTAACCACCGGCAACCGCACCCTGCCCCGCGAAGGTCAGCACAAATGCGTCAGCCACGTCGGGCGATCTCTGGCCGCGACGCTTCATCTCGTCCTTGCTCTCAACCTTCAGCTTGCCAGTCGAGAGATACTTATAGCGGATGCCCGACAACTCCGATATCAGCGTGTCATCCTGCGGTATTTTTACGTCACGCGCCTCAAACCACTCGCGGCAGTGCCAGAACAGCTCATCCCTCAGGCGGTTAAACTTAGCCTTCAGGCTGGCAGTCTCAGACACAGATATGCCAACCGCCGGCATGTCCAGTTCCCTAAGCCGGTCAGCCAGTCCTGCGCCAAGGCCAATGGCGTCAATGTAGATCGCCTGTGGCCGCATCTGATAAGGCACGGCGTCGTATTCCGCCAAGACGATACCAGCCAGCTCCATCAAGTCCTTATTCTGCCACGTCTTGATCGGCTCGACCAATATATTGCCCTGACGCTTGGACAGCGCCGACCTATCAGAGCCAAAACGCGCAACGTCCAAGCCCCAGACGACCGGCGTTGTCGGGCCTGCCTCCACGTCGCGCTTTGTCGCATCCTCAATCAAGTGCAACGGCAAAAGCACGTCGTCCGACTGCTTCGGGAACTCACCCAAGACGCGAACCGCGAAGACGTTGCTCTCCTCGCCGTACTTCTCGCCCATCTCGCGGATAAACTTGGGGTCAACATA
>ENA-UZWT01002794-UZWT01002794.1-metagenome-genome-assembly--contig:-Day-1-50m-contig-2794_pt1 | contig 20157 bp, 16 predicted proteins | sample MGYA00260338_ERZ794898 | MGnify/ENA metagenome assembly ERZ794898 | reverse complement strand
TCTGTTCGAATCTTCTTAGCATCATCACAGTTACTCGGATGGGGTGCATCATAGGGGTTTTTGGCTTTTTTTGTCCCTCCCACTTGATCGACACTGGTCGAATCAATCTCACGCCAACCCTGAGGAATTTTTTTACGTAAGAAAGCCGTACCGCGTAAATCAGTTATTTGTTTTATAGATTCCCCATTAGCCAATCGATGAGTGAGATCAACCAGTGCCCTTTCAGAGTTTCCATAAAGCAGCATATCGGCAGTTGAATCAATAAGTACTGAACGCTTTACCGATTCAGACCAATAATCATAATGAGCTAAACGCCTAAGGCTGGCTTCAATACCACCAACGACTACCGGTATGTGGGAATAGGCCTCGCGACATTTTTGCGTGTAAACCGTCACAGCCCTATCAGGACGCTTTCCACCCTCATCATGGGGGGTGTAAGCATCATCACTACGCATACGGCGATCTGCTGTGTAGCGGTTAATCATTGAGTCCATGTTGCCAGCAGTAACACCAAAATACAGATTGGGTTCGCCAAGAACCTTGTAGCTTTCAGCATCCCGCCAATCGGGTTGCGAGATAATACCTACTCTAAAACCCTGAGCTTCAAGTACACGCCCTATCACCGCCATACCAAAGCTAGGGTGATCCACATAGGCATCACCGGTCACTAGGATGACATCACAGCTATCCCAGCCCAGCTGATCCATCTCTTCCCTAGACATGGGTAAAAAAGGTGCAGGCAGAAGGCATTCAGCCCAGTATTTGGGGTGATCATAGAGTGCGGTGGGAACAGTTGCTAAAGAGTTCATTATTTACCTTAGTTTATATGCCTTAGAGGCACCAAAACATTCAAAGCAGAACAGCATTATACCCTGTTTTGACGAATTACTTAATTGTTTAGCGTTGATTGTTAATATTTGCCACACTCTATACGACTTTATGGGGCATACCGACCTATGATCCAGAGGATTGAACAAACGCCTAAATCATTTACTTAAAGTTTGCGTAAACAACCCATTACTACTAGAGTACGAACTCATTACAAAATGACTGCTACCGATCGATTTATGTTCAAAATTCTAAGTGAAGAAATCCCCTATCAGGCTAATAGTGAGAAACTGTTTGAGTGCCTGAGGGATCTTCCGGAAGCCATTTGGTTGGACAGCGGAAAGCCACGTAGCCTTCAGGGTCGCTTTGATATTATCTCCGCTTGCCCACAAACCATTATCGAGACTAACGCTGAGCAAAGCTATCTCCTACAAGACAATCACCGAAATGAGACACAAGACAACCCCTTCGAGATTGCTACAGGCCTACTGAACGAGATTCAACCCATTATGCCACCGCAGGATGCGCCCTTCGTTTGCGGCCTGTTAGGCTATTTTGGCTATGACTTTGGAAGACAGTCTCAATCCATCGAGTCTAGCAAGCCCCGCGCAACAGAGTTACCCGATCTTCGTGTAGGACTGTACCTTTGGTCATTGGTAATTGATCATGAACTACGAAAAAATACTCTATATTTTCACCCACGTTGCCCACTGGATTTACAGCAAAAAATTCGTACCCTTTTGACTGAAAAACCTAAGATTGCCGATACAGGTTTTGCTTTAAAAGAGACTTTTAAGCCAACGGTGAGCAAAGAGCGATATATCGAAGCCATCAGCCAAGTAAAAGACTATATTACCGAGGGAGACTGCTATCAGGTTAACTATGCCCAACACCTAAGCGCCCCATTTGAAGGTGACCTATGGCAGGCCTATAAAAGTTTACGAAATGCTAACCCAGCACCCTATTCGGCTTTTTGGCAGTGGGACAATCAGGCCATTCTTTCGTTATCCCCCGAGCGCTTTATTCAGGCATACCCTGAAAATGAAACAATAAAAGCGCAAACTAAACCCATTAAGGGCACAGTACTTCGCGGTAAAACAGTTGAAGAGGATCAAGAGAATGCTATTCAGCTGTTAAATAGCGATAAGGATCGCGCTGAGAATCTAATGATCGTGGATCTGCTGCGTAATGATTTGGGCAAATCCTGTATTGCAGGCAGTATTCGGGTTCCAAAGCTATTTGATTTAGAAAGTTTTCCCAATGTGCATCACTTGGTGAGCACCGTGACCGGTGAGCTTAAACCCGACTATACGCCCTTAGATTTGCTTCGGGGCTGCTTCCCAGGGGGCTCAATTACTGGCGCGCCAAAAAAACGTTCAATGGAAATCATTGATGAGCTAGAACCCATTCAGCGATCTGTCTATTGCGGCAGTTTGGGCTATCTTTGTGCCTCTAACCAAATGGATACCAATATTGCCATTCGCACCGTCATTGCTGAAGATTCAATCGTTCATTGTTGGGGCGGCGGCGGAATTGTTGCCGACTCAGATGCTAACAGTGAGTTTGAAGAATCTATGAATAAAATCCGTTTATTGCTAGAGACATTAGAAGCGACAATAGACTAATTGCCCATGGCCTGCTGGTGCCATTGAGGATCGGCGACATCACCCTCTTCATCCAACTCAGGATAGTCTAATTGATGCTTTTGGCAATAGGTTGCCAGTACCGGCTGCATCCATTCAAACAACAGCTTACTGTATACCTCACCACTGAGACGGCGAGCGGCATAATAGCCTGCATCCTCTCGCTGACGACGCGCCTCAGATAATATAATGGCAGCCGCTACACTCACATTATAGGACTCAACCATGCCCATCATGGGAATGGTAATACTATGATCTATATAGGGTTGAGCCTCATCGCTAATGCCTTCTAATTCAGCCCCTAAGACCAGCACAGTCGGCTTGGTGTAATCTACTTGACGATAATCTTTACTGGTTGCAGTAACCTCTGCGGCAACAATCTGATGACCCGTACTTTTAAGGGCCTCAAGAGGCTGTGAAATCGTTTTGCAGAGTTGGGTATTAACCCATTTATGAGCCCCCACACTGGTGCCTCTGTTAGCACCGAAAAAATCATTTTGCGACACAGAGTATAAATCCATAACCCCAACGGCATCACAGGTTCTGATAATCGCCGATAAATTCTTACCCTTGTACACAGAATCCGTGACCACTGCCAAATCAGGCTGTCGACAACTCAAAACCTCAACAATTTTAGAATAACGCTCTAATGTCAAAATAGTGCCTCTAGTCTGCCTCATAAGCTGCTCGAGCTTCTTCGGCTATTATTGTTATACCTTTTTCAATAGCCCCTAAATCCTGCACATAAGACAGTCTTATGCATTCGTGCTGATGGGGCCATTGGCTATCGATACCGGCGAAAAAGTGATGACCAGAAACCACCAAAACACCCCGCTCTTTAAGACGCTGATAGAGCTCCTGACTGGAAATAGGTAGACCCTCAAACCATAACCACAGAAAAATAGCCCCTTCAGACAGATGTATTCTACAGGGTAAATCAGCCATAGTTTGCTCTAAAAACGCCATCACCTGCTGAGAGCGCTTATGGTAAAAAGGCTTAACATATTGCTCACAGAGGCTGACTATTTGCCCTTGATCAAAAAGATCACCGGTTAGCGCTGGACCCATATTACCAGAGGCTAAATTTATCACTGTGTTAGCATTGCTAAAAGCCTGAGCAATCTCTTCACTGGCAACCACAATACCGGTTCTAACCCCAGGTAAACCGAGCTTTGAAAGACTCAATACCAGTACACAATTGGCATTCCAATGGGGCTTAACATCGGCAAAGGTAATACCCGGAAAAGGTAGACCATAGGCACCGTCAATAATAAGCGGTATGTCTGCGCCACGAGCAATTTCATCTAAATGAGTGATTTCACTATCAGTCAACACATTGGCCGTTGGATTGGTAGGCCGAGACACACAAAGAGCTGCAGTTTTATCATCTAATGAAAGCTGTTCAAAATTTACATGATATTTAAAATGCTTATCACCGATCAGTTCTATATCTGGCTGGGTGGCGGTAAAAAAAGCAGGGGTTAGACCAAGATCATTGTAGCCAATGTACTCCGGACTCAGTGGCAGATGGACTGACTTAAAACTACCATCGGGCATTTCACCTGCCAGTAAATTAAACAGAATATAAAACGCTGATTGACTGCCATTAGACACCGCTATATTGGCCTCGGTTAGCTGCCAACCAAACTGCTGCTTAAGCATGGTGGCAATATTAGCTCTAAACTTCAGCTCTCCCTGTGGTGACTGATAGATTCCCGTGGTGCTGTATAGCTGTTCAGAGTCATTGCATAGCTTTTGGTACTGGTTTTTTATAACCGCTTCCATTTCTGGAATTCTCGCCGGATTCCCTCCTCCCATAAAAATCATATTGGGATTTTCATTGAGCGCAGAACCCAAGTCTTCCATTAAATCAACAATACCGGAACCACGGGTTAACTTTTCACCAAATGCCGATAATTTCATCGTTGCCCACTCATTTCTTTTTGGTTATCCATATATCGAAAGGTAAAATTCACCCGCGGGCTATTAAGCGCCTTAACTTTGGCTANNTGCTGATAAAAATGTTGAACCCTTGAACCCATAAGTAACAGTGACCCGTGAGGTAAGCTTATAGATAAAATTTCACCGGTTATATTATGTCTTAGCTGAAAAACTCGCTCTGCACCCAAACTAAGCGATGAAATAATCGGATCAGGACCCAATTCTGGTTCATCATCGGCATGCCAATCAACGCTGTCACTACCATCTCGATAATAATTCACCAATGCACGATTAAAACTACAGTCGGTCTGTTGTTCAATTGAATGAGCAAGATCGGCCATCCAATCAGGAAACTTAACCGCATCCATAGTAATACCCGAATAGGTATAGGAGGTATTCGTATGGTCGGCAAACCAGTTTTGCAACCGAGGCACTGGAATAAGCTTACCAAACATTTTAATTGAATCATGACGCCATGGGATGTTCTCAATAGATTGGTCTAGAAGGTTGTCAGCTTGCTGTTTGGATAGCCACTGAGGCCATAAAATTAGCTCTGAGCGATTATCAGAATCGTCCAAGGGCACTGGGATTACTTGACGATCAAATAAGCTCATATAACGCCAGCCTTACTGAGTACGACCATAGATACGGGGCTCAACTTCAAGCACAACCCCAAACTTCTCAGCCACCTGAGCTTTTATAGTATTCGCCAATGAAAGAATATCCTCACCATTGCCCGCAAAATTCACCAAAACCAGAGCCTGTTGATGATGAACGCCCACATTCCCATGACGGGAGCCTTTAAAACCACAGTGTTCAATTAACCAGGCTGCAGCAAGTTTGGTTAAGCCACCCTCTGCAGGGAATGTTGGTATTTCTGGAAAGGCTACAATCAGCTTGTCGGCCTGATGCTTACTGATAATAGGGTTTTTAAAGAAACTACCCACATTCGGAATCTGTTTCGGGTCCGGTAACTTACTGTGTCGTATCTGACATACGCTATCAAAGATAATCTGTGGTGTGGGTTCCTGCCCATGAATCAATTCAGCCAGTGCAGGATAGCTAACATGGGTGACTGGCTGAGTACTAAGGCGAAGGTTAACCGCAGTAATAATGTATTTATCTCTAGCAGACTGCTTAAAAATACTGGTTCTGTAGCCAAATTCACAGTCTTTGTGGGTTAAAACCTCTGGTTGGCCTGTTTCAGTATTTACCACATCGACCGATTGCAAGAATTGACCAAGCTCTATCCCATAAGCACCAATATTTTGTATAGGGGCCGCACCCATATTCCCAGGAATTAAAGCCAAGTTCTCAAGACCATGCCAACCATTATTGAGGCATAGAGTAACAAATTCATGCCAGTCCTCACCCGCAGCCACAGAAACATCAATGCTGTCATCCGTCTCAGATACAGTGCTGACGCCCTTTGAATTAATATGTAACACTAGACCGCTAAGATCGCCAGCAAGAACCAAATTACTACCACCACCAATAGGGGTAATCTTCAGTTTTTGTTGATTAGCATAGGTTATCGCCTGTTGAAGCTGAGTGACAGTATCAATGGAACAAAAAAACTCAGCCTTGGCTGGCAATGCCAGGCTATTAAATGCTTTTAGATCAAAGGATCTATGAACGTGCTCAACAATTGACTGAGGTTTTGTCATAGACGGCCTTTTATGAGCCTTATTAACTCGGCTGAGGCATCTTCAATTAGATCGAGTACCAGTGTGAAACCCTCACCCTCACCATAATAGGGGTCTGGCACTTCACTGTAGTTACTGTAATCTGGATTTTGGCAGAGACTCAAAAAAAGGCCTAGCTCGCCAGTGAACCCACTAGGGCGCATCGCCTTTAAATTAGCAAGGTTCTGCTTATCCATGGCAAAAATATAATCAAATTGATTAAAATCATCTTTCTCAACAAGTCGTGCTCGCAAATGACCCATATCGTAGCCACGATCCAGAGCATAATGCTGAGATCTTGGGTCTGGTGCCCGGCCAATATGCCAGTCACCAGTGCCACTGGAATCAACATATACTTTATCGCTTAAACCCTCTGCATCGATCATAGATTGAAAAACCGAATGGGCTGTAGGTGATCGACAGATATTACCCAAGCAAACAAATAAAACTGAAATTTTTGACATATTTTTATCTAATAAAATAAGTTAAATTAATTCTATAACTAATTGTTTATAAACTATTTATTACAGTATTTAAATCTTCCTCGGTATCCACCCCGCCTGGAACTGGCGCACAGGCATCTGCCACATGAATAGCAATACCATTAGCCAAAAAACGCAATTGCTCAAGGGACTCAAGCTGCTCTAAGGGTGCAATATCCCAGTCGACGAATTGATTAATGGAGGCCACCTTATAGGCATAAATACCTATATGTCTGCGTGCATCCTTAGGCAGTGAATTATCAGAACCCAATGATTTGTCTCGAGGAAATGGAATCGGCGCCCGACTAAAATAAAGCGCATTACCCAATGCATCAGAAACAACTTTCACAGAATTCGGGTTTACGAAGTCGACAACTGAGCTCAATGGCTCACATAGAGTAGCTACTCCGGCATTAGCAGACTGTGCGAGATTGGTAGCCACCTGATCTATGACCTCAGGTGGAATTAATGGCTCATCACCCTGCACATTAACTATAATTTGCTCATTAGCTAGCCCCAACATTTGAGCGACTTCCTGTAGTCGGTCAGTGCCAGAGGTATGATCAGTCCTAGTCATACAGACCTCAGCACCAAATGCCGTGGCAACTTTCTCAATACGCTTATCGTCAGTAGCTATAACCACACGAGCAGCGCTGCTTTTACAGGCCTGCTGCCAAACATGCTGAATCATAGGGATACCCTTGATGTCGCGCAACGGCTTTCCTGGTAGTCGCGAGGAGGCGTAGCGTGCGGGTATTACAACAACAAACTGCATAGATATTCCTAAAAACGGTTAGTTTAAGCGCACTGCGCTTAATATATCATCAACAAACCCTGGCGAGATATCTGCTTCAACATCAAGCACCCAGATATTGTCCATACCTACAGTATCAAATTTTACTGCATCTTTGGCAGTAATAATGACAGGTAAATCATCATCAAAATTTAAATCCGATGTTGTCATCGTAAAATGATCATCAAAACCTAACAAGATGGGACTCAAACCCAGAGATACAAGGGTATTAGCAAATCGTTGAGGGTTACCTATCGCGGCAAGTGCGTGCACCTTTTTTGAAAACGGCCATTGATCAAGGGGCAATACTTGACCCGTTGATAACTGTCGAAACTGGGTTGGCTCAATTGTATAGGATGCATCTGAATAAATACCATAAGCAGGCTGCTGGCCATTTACAGCCACAAAATCTACAGATTTAAGTCTTGAAATAGGTTCTCTCAATGGTCCAGCCGGCAAACAAAGACCATTACCCAAGCCTCGTGACCCATCGACAACCGCAATCTCTAAATCACGATGCAATCGATAATGCTGAAGACCATCGTCACAGAGAACAATGTCGCAGGTTAGTTGACTCAATGCGAACTCAACGCCGCGCTTGCGAACTGGGTCAACCACTACAATAGCATCTGACAAGGGAAGACTCTTGCGAATCAGCAATGGCTCATCACCGCAAACCGAAGCACAGGAATCACCCGCAACTTGAAGAGGATAATCTGACGAACGACCACCATAGCCACGACTAACCACAGCAACTTTAAGTCCACGATCAATTAATTCAAGACATAGCTTAATCAATAAGGGGGTTTTACCGCTGCCACCTACGGAAATATTACCTATAACCACTACGGGTGCTAAAAACGGTTTTCCCTGATGGGATCGACACAAAAAATAACGGCGAATTGCCACCATTAATTGAAAAATTAAAGACAGCGGATAAAGCAATAGGACCCAAGAAAACTTGGAATACCAAGCTTTAACCATTCGCTTTTCAATGCTCAATATGAATTCCCCAATTAAGCCGACGGCTCTTCGGCGCTCTTAGCAACCTGATTATAAAGTTGAGCATAACGTCCAGACTGCGACAACAAATCTTTATGGGATCCCTGCTCAACAATACGCCCCGACTCCATCACTAAAATTCGGTCCGCTTTCTCGATGGTACTCAAGCGGTGAGCAATTACAAAGGTGGTGCGGTTTTTAATAAGCCCCTCTAAAGCCGCCTGAATATAGCGTTCAGAATCCGTATCTAAGGCTGATGTAGCCTCATCTAGGATAAGGATGGGCGCATCCTTAAGAATAGCCCTAGCAATGGCAATACGCTGTCTCTGACCGCCAGACAACATAACGCCATCATCACCTATTAGCGTATCGTAGCCATCAGGCAGCTTTTTAATGAATTCATCGGCATTAGCCATTTTAGCCGCATTAAATACCTGCTCAGAGGAACAATCACTCAAATCACCATAGGAAATATTACTGTGCACAGTGCCATTAAAAAGCGTTACCCGCTGACTGACAATGGCGATTTGCTGCCGCAGGCTAGCCAATGAATACTCATTAATATTAGTTCCATCCAGTAGAATAGATCCCTGATCCAGGCTATAAAATCTAGGAATTAGATTAACCAGCGACGACTTACCACTGCCGGAGGAGCCAACAAGCGCAATGGTTTCACCAGGCTTGGCTTCAAAGTTGATATCTTCAAGCACGGGTTTGTCTGACTCGTTATAGGAAAAATTGATATCACTAAACACAAAACTTCCCTTAACAGATTCCAGAGTAATAGTGCCCGCATCTATTTCAGAATCAGCGTCTAAAACCTCAAATATAGATTGTGAAGCCGCAATCCCGCGCTGGATAGCACTATTAATTTCAGTCAATTGACGAATAGGCTTTACCAGCATGCCCGAAGCCACCAGAAAAGTAATAAAACTACCTGTTGTCATCGAGGCTAATATAGCTGGACTCAGCATAACCGCAGTAATGGCGGCAAAAGCCAATGAAACAATGATCATAACCAATGGGTTACTCACACCCTCAGTAAATGCCATTTTCATATTTTGCTTGCGATTGTTATGGCTTGCCTCACTCATTCTTGCGAGCTCAGTATCAGTTCCACCAAACATCCTGACTTCTTGGTGGCCATTAACCACTTCCTGAGTCACATGAGTTACATCTCCCATAGCAGACTGAATACGCTTACTGATGAGACGAAAACGCTTACTAACAATAGAGACTAAAAAAGCAATGAACGGCATCACTGCGATAAAAAACAGGGTGAGCTTCCAGTTCACATAAAACAAATAGCCTAGCAAGCCCAGTACAAGACTCCCCTGTTGCAACATGGTTTTAATCGCTCGAGTACCTGCCTCAGTAACTTGCTGCACATTAAATGTGACCACAGACACCAAATGTCCCGACATAGAACGATTAAAGAAATCAGAGGGTAAATGTAAATATTTAGAGAGTATATCGGTACGCAAAGCGTGCACTAAAAAATTAGACACATAGGCAAGACCATAGCTACCTATTAAATAACCTAGGCCGCGCACAAGACTTATGATAATTAAAAATACAGGAATCACGATGGCACCACGCTCGAGATTGGAGCTACTTAAAAATACATTAGCTAGAGAGGCTGTAATACCCGCCGAGGGTAAACTCGATCCCGACTGTTCTTCTGAGGTCATAGCACCAACCGTATCGGTGATATAACCCAATAAATCTACAAAGGCTATTTCTGCGGCCGAATGCATAAACAAACCCAGCACACTAACCAAAAAGGCAAGCCAATAGCGCCCTACATACCGGAGTAATCGCAAATAAGTTTGGAAACCTGAAGTACCCATATCTTCTATTTTTTTCTCGCTATTATTTAACCCCAACGAACGCTGCAACAGAAGCGGCACGCTCATTATTTGGTCATTTATTAATGTCTAATCAACCCACAAAAAAACAATAAGTTTCTCTTTCACAGAACTTTAACACAAACTTTTCGGTTGCCCTATCACAGAGACCAAATAATAAGCTCAAAAGCCCACAAGTAAAACCGTTCAGACCCTTAACGCCACCAAAAAGAAAAGTTCGCCTCATTGGCCGTCAATACATTCAAATTGCCTGCATCATCCCATTCAAAGGTCACTGCTCCATTCTCCGCGGTCGACCACATATTTGAGCCAAAATGATTATAACGAGCAACTACATCTGCGTGGGGGTGACCAAAATGATGTCGATAACCTGCTGAGAAAACCACATGCGTCGGCATCAACTGTTTAACAAAATTTGAGCCTGAAGAAGTTTTACTGCCATGATGTGGTGCAACCAGCAAATCAACCGCTGACAATTGATAGCTTTTTAATAACAATCGTTCTGCTTGCTTCTCGATATCTCCCGGCAAAAGAATACTAACATCACGCCAACGAATAAATAAAACACAGGAATTGTTATTACTATCTTTCATTGCGCCGCTAACGCTGTCTTGTGCTGGCAATAAAATATCAAAATAAATCCATTCAATTTCAGCCGATGAATTTTTAACCCCCCATCGCCAACGTTTTGACTCATCACAATAACCCTTTGCACCCTTAAATGAATCATCCTGCAAGGCCTGAGAAAACAAGCCCGGGGGTAATAAGGCTTTTTTAACGGGTAGGTTTTGAGTAAGACCTTTAAAACCCCCAAAATGATCGATATCACCATGACTAACAACAACCCTATCTACCTCCTTAAAACCACGACTCATAACAAAGGGAACAACCACAGCAGAGCCCATATCAAAGTAATCACCATAGGAAGCGCCAACGTCATAAACCAATAGTTTAGATCGGGACTCAACAACTACAGACAGCCCCTGACCGACATCTAGGACAGTAATACGCAGCGGTAATCTTGGCTTATGTGCTAAAAGATGAAGTAAAAAAGGTAAGACTAAAATCCAACGAGATAACAGCCCCTTGGGTAGAAGAACCGCAATAGACAATAGGATTAAAGACCCAAAAAACAAACCTGATGCGGGGAATGCAAAATGATAAAAACCCCATTTTGTAGGAAATAATTCAACTAAAAACCATAAACCATCTATAGAACTTCCCGCCCATTGCCACAGTAATTGTGCAAGAGAAGTAGAGTAAAAAAACAACATTGCCCCGATTAAGCACAAGGGAACAGTAATAAAAGATACAAAGGGGACTGCAATCAAATTAACCGCTATGCCTAGCCAGGATATCTTTCCAACAAACAATAAGAGTGGTGCTGCCATACCAACAAATAAAATCCACTGAGAAAAAAACAACTGAGATTTATTTTTCTTTGATGTGACTCGAGGCACAAAATAAAATAAAAGGATGGCCACTGCCGTAAAAGAAAGCCAAAAACTTGCACCAATAACAGCTAGTGGCTGAGTTATAGCAATTAGAAAAAAAGCCCAGACAAAAGCCGTGTAAGCAGAAAGTCGTAGGTAAAAAATCTTACAGAGCATAATCAAGATAACCGCAACCATAGAGCGCTGTGTAGGCAACGAAAAACCAGCAAGTAGACTGTACAATAATGCAAAAAAAAGACCGCACAGAGGCGGAAAATAATGAGAGAAGTTGGTTTTAATTGTGGAATTAACCGTCATTACCATCAGCACTCGGCAGATAAACAAACCCAATAAAAATCCCAGCCCAGCCACTAAACCAATATGCAAACCAGAAATAACTAAAAGATGAACAATACCCAGCCGAGATAAATCGTCCCACCATTTTCCCAAGCCCGTCTTATCACCAATAGTTAAGGCACTTATAATCGCCTTATTGCGATCAGATAAATTAGTCGCAAAAATGAGTAATTGCAGATCCTCACGCCAGCGACTTAAATTACCATCAAGGTAACAGAGCCAGTCACAATGATCTAACTTGATAAACCGATTAAATTCAGAAGCTAAAACATAGCCCGTTGCAGAAAAATTATTTTCAACTAGCCAGGCATGATAATCAAAGCCAGAAAAATTAACCAAACCTCTGGGACGCTTTAATCTAACCAATAATTGCCATTGATCACCGGATTTAATAGTAGGGAATGAACCGATCTTACCAAACCAACTTAGGCGAAGACGTCTAAGGGAGTCAAACGCTAGTAAGTCATCATTCACACCAGATTTAAGCCCCACCGAGTAAACATCCAAAACAAAACCAAGACGGTTAGGCTGTCTACTAACGAGGCTTCGAACTACCCCCTTAACAACAAAATCATTTTTATCTAAACTCTCTGGAAGTTGATTTTCTAGAACCCGAAGACCATTTATATGACCCCAACATAATCCGAGGAATAGCAGAACAATAAAAATTAAGTAAGATTTACACTGATACTCATAGCGAAATGACAATAAAAGGATAATACAAAGAACAATAAAGACAAAAATTAGCGCGTAAAAGGTAAAAAGGGCTGGCAAAAAACTGACAATATAAATACCAACAGCCAAAAAAATTAAATAAAACATAGTTTCTCGAATCAAAAATCACAACCCAAGCATAGAAAATCTTTTCCAATATTTCTTAATATCGCAGTAAGAGTCACACTCGTAATAAAATAGCTAAAACTTATCATATCAATAGATAAATTTAATTATTGCATCTTACATAAAATAACTATATTTAATGAATAAGAATCCTAATCATTTTTATTTGTAATTTGATAAATAACAAATGGTGGAAAAAATGAGTCTTACAAATACCTATCAATCGCTGGCACCTATAATGAGGTGTATGTTAAATAATACACATTGCTCAGCTTTACTAATTAGCTCTCCCAGACTTCCGCTCTCCACCGCAATCTCAAAAAAAAAATCCATAACTAATAAAATTACAGCAAAATGTAAAATTCTGTTTTCCCCTTGCTTGTAATCAATCATCAATATCAAGAGGTTTTTTTACTGAATTGAAAGTGGCATAGCAGCAGAACGTAGGAAGCGTGTTTATGAACCTTGTGATTTAAGGGTACATCAAAAAGGAAATTTACTGCGCTATGTCACCTTCATATTGGTTATCTGCATATTTAATTTCAAATAATTTAAACCACTGTAACAACCTCTGCTATATTTAGAGTTAGAATAACTTATGTAATAGACTGCTTTTATTTCAATAAACAACCAACATGGATGTTAGGTTTTTATGCAATCAAAAATACAGGTAAAAATTTTATTCCTGTGGGTTATCTGTCCCCAGCACGCAATGCGTATCGCTTTGAGTTTTTTAAACTCCACCACTGTTAAAATAACGATAATCAGCTTTTCATTTCTAATAGCAGCTTCTTCAAAAGCAAATTGGACCGACTTAAGCTGGCCTAGCCAGTCAGCAATTAACTATTTTATTGAATTTAAACCTGGCATCTATAATCAGCCAAAAGACAATAATATTGAACCCCTTCTAAGAGAGATTAATCGCCTATCAGAACACCAAATTAACCTCATAGGTATCTCACAGTCTGAATCAGACCTTGCCAAAAACAATCTTGCCTTGCTTCGCGCTGAAACCGTCAAAATACTATTAGTTCGCCAAGGTATTTCCGCTGATCGAATTATTGTCAGCGGTGAAGCGGAAAATTTTGTAGCACCAAATGAGATTTTTCATGGTGTTTTTGTAAAAAGTTCTAAAAATACCTTTAATCCTGAGAACGCTATAAATAATTCTTCTGCAAAAAATAATAAAGTTGCGTTTATCGAATTTCCTGCGGGTGTATATGACGAACCAAACCTCAATCAGCTTTATAACACTCTTGAATTGTTATCGTCTCTACCTGAAAACCCAACACTAAAACTCATCGGAACATCTCAGTCTAAAACCAACTTAGCCACTCAATCCCTTGCTTTGCAACGTTCACAGGTAGTTGCAAACCATTTGATCGAGGGTGGGATTAAAAGCTCCCAAATCAAACTAGGCACAGAAGTCACCAATAATATTCCAGGCAATTATTTAACCCATGGAGTATATATTTTTGCTATTTATCACAACGCTGTAAAAACTCCTCGTAAGCCACTAGATACTCTGTTGCAGGAATTAAAAAGCCCGGCCAAAAACTCCATTGAAATACCCCACAATGACAAAATCATCGAACACAGCCCTGCATTTACTCTGGAGCCAACCGCGTCCAGAAATAATACTCAAGAACCCTGCAACGAACTCAACATTCAAAAAGGCAGCCTTAAGAAAAACATTCAACGAGAAATTGCCGACTGTGGCTATCAAATGGGGCAATGGAATTTTGGTACAAATGAAGAATATATCGATTGGCTTATCCCAATAGCCTATAAGGTTCATATTGAGAAAGGCATTATCGGCGTGCTTAGGACAATTGAAACAAATTATCAGATTCGTGCCCATGTGCATCAGCTGGACAGGTCCATTGACTTTCTTCCCAGCATTAACCGCGATAAGGGTCAATAACTATGCCAACCTCAAATTATTACGCTCATAGATTGATCTCTAGCCTCATTGTGTGCCTAATAGTAGGTTGCAATAGTATTAAACACAATCAAGCTACTGTAGACATTAAACCAGAACAGGCTATAAGTGATGCAAAATCATTGACCCTAAAACAGGGCACTTTGGTGACAGACACATCACAAAAACCAACTCTTATCAAAGTTACCAAGGCAGCCCCTTGGCTTAATCACCCGCTAGAGGCGAGCTATGCTGGTAATGTTGATGCCAAAACCGCCCTATTATCCATACTGAATAAGCAACCGGTTAAATTTGAAGTCGAAGGCAATGGCCCACCCGTTAAAGTTGACCCAAAGGCAAAAACATTTAAACAGCACCTAGATACCATCGCTGAGCAGGCTAACTGGTCTTACAATGTATCAAATGGCGTGATTACCTTTTCCGACTGGCAAGTGATCAACTACCCTATTTATTTTATTCTAGGGCAAAAGAATATAAACCTAACACCATCGAGCATGGTAAGCAGTAACGTTGATGAATCAAACAACTCATCACAGTCTGGCTCAACTACAACCAGCCTTTCCATTAGCAGTGACAGCTTAGGTGACTTACAGCAGATAATGGATAAGCTAATAGGCAAATTAAAAGTAGACGATAAATCAAATAAAAAACCCACCTACTCAATCATAAAATCAACCAATTCTATATTAGTATCAGCACCACCGAATATCCAAAAAAAGGTTAAAAATGCTCTATTTACCATCAATGCTATTGCTGGTCGTACCATCCATTTAGCCTTTGATATTTACTCAGTTGAACTATTTGAAACCTACCAAAAAGCGCTAGATATCACAGTACTAAAAAAAGCAGGGGTAAATGTCACATCCAGAGCGACATCAGATATTTTAAGTAGCGCTGCAAGTGCACCCTATCTTCTATCCATAACATCCTTAAAAAATGAATATGACAGCAATATCATGCTTAAAGCCCTCGCAAATAGTGGCAAGGCCACTTTGGCTAACAAAGGCACCCTATTGCTCAAAAATAATGAAGCTGGCGATATAAGAACCACCAGCCTTAATCGCTGGGAAGAAATCGCTCCTACCGATGACTTTAAATCTAAAAGCCCAGCATTTAAAGAATCAATTATTCAGGTTCTGCCCTCCATTATTGGTGAAAAAATTAATCTACATATGATTATTTCCACTACTGATAATGAACCCTATTTGAAATCCCTAACAAGAGAAAGAGTCACACAGTCTAACTCTACCAACTCAAATTTGCCTGAATACCAAATTAATGCAGAAATTGGCCAGATCAAGCTAGGTGAGCAATTTGTGATACCAACTGAAGTTAAGAATGGCGAAACACTTATTATTGGTGGCTTGACCCGAAAAACATACTCCGATAACCAGTCAAAAAATCAAATGTTACCTATTTTTGGTGATGGCCAAGATAAGCAACAACGCCGTCGTGAAACTATTATCGTACTCACCGCTTATCTATCTGATTAAGGGATAATGCATATGAGTCAATCCTCAGATCAAACCAACGAGCAAAATTCTTACGAGGATCAATTTGCCTCAAGTACAGCCAGTGAGGGTGCAGTTACTCTATCTACCAGCATCAATGACAATGAATTTCAATTGGTGTACCAAGCCAGAGAAGAATCCGTAGGTGGAAATAAGTTACGAATGGCTAAAAATATTGTTGATTTTGCCAAATCATACCGCTGCGGCTATATATTACTTATTGATGGTAGTTGCTGGATATCACCTGACAAAGGCATCTCACTTTTAGCGCAAATAGAAGGCAATGAAAAGCTTGATAAATACAATTACGTGGTATTCCCCTTAGATCACGCCATTTATATAGCCAAAATAAATGATGGCATTGTGGTAGAAGAACGCGTCAGACCCATAGATCAAGCCATTAGCTATCTCCAAAAAAATAAAAATAAAGAAATTGCGGTTCTTGCAGGTGGTCATACCTACCAACAGCTCGCTAGTTATGAGTTTATGGTTAATTGCGATTTAGCGCTGTTTACGGTTGAACCTGAGGTAAAAAGGTATCGCTTTAAAGCCATTAATCTTGCACTAATATCCAACCAATTATTTCACTATAGATTGCTTATACCTGTGACTCTAACTGCAATCCCCTTATTACTTATTGTCTTTCTCTTTAGCCCTTTGTACGACGTAAAGCTGGATAAACCACAGAAGACTTCCCAATCAATGTCAGATATAAACATAACCCCCCACTTGCAATCCATTGTTAAACAGCCTCCCAAAATACCTCAGACTATTCTCGAAAATAGTGCGTCCCAATTGCTAGCGAAAATAACACCCTGGGTCACGGGCAAAACCATTAATTTTCTCCGAACCTGCCGCCTAAAAACAGTTGAAATTAGCAAACTAAGCTTAAGCTTTAATGGTGAACGCATGAGTAATATCAAAAAAAATCAGTTGGGGTGTGGCAACGGCAGACTGGATGAAATCGCACAGGCTAATAGCCTTAAAATTAAGCGTAAAGAAGATAGTTGGTCATTTAATTTAGCCATGCAGCCCAACATTGCCCAAACCACTGATAGAAAAGACTACTCAGAAACCCTAGAACGACTTGAATTAATAAGCCAACATATTGGCTGGCGATTAAATATCCTTTCAACTACCAATAATGGCGACAAACAACAACTAAAGGTGTTGCTTCAAGGAAAAAATCTCAATAGCCAAATCTTAAATGTAATCTCGGAAGGTCTTATTCATTATGCCACCGAATTTATCAAGGGCACTATCCAATTTAATCCCAATAATTTTGACCTGTTAGATGCACAATTTGAAATAGATATTCACACGCAATCGAGTACTAAGCCATGAACAACCCAAGTGTTACAAACCTCAAAACTCTGATAGTGCTTTTTATAATTACTCTCAATTCTCAAACTGTAAAAGCTGAACCCAATGGCTTAGAGCTAACCCTTAGTAAAAAGGAACAAAGCTTACTCGATTCCTTAGAGCAAAAAAGTCAGGCTGACTCATTAATTAAACTATTAGAAACACTAGAAAAGCTCAGCGACTACCCCACAGAGGCTATCGATGAACTGACAGGTAAAAATCCAAATCATCAGGTTATTAACCGCGTAGTTAAACGTCTAAAACAAGCAAAAGACAAATCAACCAATAGTCTAGAGCCGCTAAACTTTGATAGCCAAAAAAACAGCCTAACCGATGCTGACAAAGCTAAACAAAGCCTACTTATACCTGTCTTAGCAACAGCATCCAGTGACAATGGTATTACCACGGGAAAAGTCATCTTTAAAAATACTGAAGGTGTTTCTGTTGCAGCCTACGAAAAGCAACCCTTTAGTTATAACGGCAATAACTACGAGTTACTAAGCGTTTCGTCCATCGCAGGTAGCGAGGGCCAATTTAGCATACTGCTTAAAACACCCTCTTCCACCCATGAGTATATCTGGCCAAGGTAACAAGCATGGATGAAGAAGCAGAGATCATAACCGACGTTACCGAAATTTTAGGGGTTAAGCTCTCAAAAAATATCGCCTTGACCACTTATATAAAAAAACACCGTGACTTGCACGCACTTGTCACAGAGGCAGGTGATATCTATTTTGTAAAGGACATTAAACGTCCGCGTATGCTCAATCAGCTAGTGCGCATGGTGATTAAATCAACTGGTTGGTCGCCTGAGGTTAAACAGATTACTGAGGCAGTATACCAATCCTTTAAAGGCTCGATTACCGCCAAAACTGCCGATGAAACCTGGTCACCGGTGACGCCTAACATGGGTGTCGAGGAATTAATTGTTAGAGCGATTAGCCAGGGCGTATCGGATATTCACCTTCATGTTTGGCAAGAAAGCTTTATCGAGGGCGGCAGCTTAACCCATGATTCACAGAAAAACGCCTCCTCCTCATGGATTAGATTTCGCAAACATCAAATACTGATCTCAGCCGCTAGAATTAGCTACGAAGGCGCCTACAATATTTATCGTGCCGCCTTTACGGGCGAACTCTATGGCAGCACCAATATTGATGATCGCAAAGGCAATGATGCCTCTTTTCAATATCATCACAAAGGCCAAAGCTATCTGGTTAGACTGGCCTCACTACCCGAGGCTCGCGGCACCTCAATGACCTTTCGAATCCGCAACGCCCATGACCGAATCGAACTTAGCGACTGCGGCTATTCTGATAAACAACTAAAGATCATCAGCCGATTTACCACTAAAACCTCTGGCTTGCTGGTGATTGGCGGCCCAACAAACTCGGGCAAATCCACCACCCTTACCGCCCTTTTAGCCGATATGTCCGATCGGGCTATTTTGTCCTATGAAGACCCCGTAGAAGTTCTACTACCCAATGTGACCCATATCCAGATGCGTCGTGATGGCCCTGACGCCGAACAGGGCATACGCGAATTAATGATACAAACCATGCGTATGGATCCCGATGTGATTAATTCTGGCGAGCTTCGCGACGAACTGATGATGTCCTTCACCAAAGAAAAGGCCACCGAAGGCAAATTAACCACCGGCACCATTCACTGTGGCAGAGTGATAATGTGCCTAAATCGGTTACTACAATTGGGTATGACCGTAGAAGAAATGTCAGCCCCAGATACATTACTCGGCATTGTCGCGCAGAAATTAATCCCCGTAACCTGCCAACACTGCGCCCTTAGCCAACACCCACAACCTGAAATCCACAAGCACTACATAACCCATATTGGTGGAGAGATAAAATATCGCAATATACGAGGCTGTAAGCACTGTGATAACACCGGTGTTTCTGGGCAAATGGTGGTATCCGAAGTACTGGCTATAAATCAGGCCATAAGAAATCTGATTATGCAAAAAGACTGGGGCGGTATAGTCGATTATTACTGGGAAAACGATATAGACACATTGCATATAGATGCCTACAAAAAAGTCATTAAAGGTATTTTAGATCCGCAAATTGTTGAACGAGGTATTGATCGCTTTGAAAGCGAAAACCTCCGCCATTACTGGCGTACAGAATCAAAAACCACAAGCCCAAAAACATTTAGCATGGTGTAGATAGATGATAAAAACACTCAAAAAATTATTGGTAAATATCTACCGAAAACTCTATCGCAAGGTGATGTTTGACGAGCATGATCGCAAAGAATTCTTAGAAATACTACTCATACAAATGGAGATGAATCTGCCATTGGCGCAAATACTGCAAAATATAGGGCGCACCGGCAGCACCCCGCAAATACAAGGCCTCGCTAAGCAATCATTGCATGACCTAACCACCTACAATGACTGCACCAAGGGCTGGGAAAAATATTACCCGCCCAGTGATACCCTCGTATTACGCAA
>ENA-UZWT01004627-UZWT01004627.1-metagenome-genome-assembly--contig:-Day-1-50m-contig-4627_pt1 | contig 20215 bp, 24 predicted proteins | sample MGYA00260338_ERZ794898 | MGnify/ENA metagenome assembly ERZ794898 | reverse complement strand
CAGCACCATCTGATGCTGTGATCTTTTGTTCACCAGTGCCGTCTAGATTGTATACATATGCACTGCCTGAGTTACTACCACGATCGTCATCTCCCTGAGCACCAACTATGACTTTGGTGCCTGATATAGCAACACACATACCAAAGTTATCACCACTAGCAGCACCAGCTGATGCTGTGATTTTTTGTTCACCAGTGCCGTCCAGATTATACACATATGCACTGCCTCCACCGTGGTATGGAGCACCTACCGCGATTTTGTCCCCCTGAATAGCAACTGAGTTGCCAAAGTTATCACCACCAGCACCATCTGATGCTGTGATTTTTTGTTCACCAGTGCCGTCCAGATTGTAGATGTATGCTGCGCCTTTACCACTAGTGGAATCATAAGCACCCACTACAATGTGCGTGTCTGATATAGCAACTGATGCTCCAAAGTAATCACCACTAGCACCATCTGATGCAGTAAGTTTCACTTCACCAGTGCCGTCCAGATTGTATACATATGCACTGCCTGATTGATTGCCTGAATCGTCATCATAAAATGAGCCTACTACAACTTTGGTTCCTGAGACGGCAAGTGATTCTCCAAAATAATCTTCACTAGCCCCATCTGATGCTGTGAGTTTCACTTCACCAGTGCCGTCCAGATTGTATATGTAGGCGGCTCCAAAATTATTATTTTTACGCCATGCACCTACAGCAAGTTTACTGGGACCTGTGGGTGCTTGTGGTTGTTCTTGTGCTGGTGCTGTTATGGTTACTCCAGCTGGTATTTTTACGCCTGATATTTTCATTTTGTTGTCCTTTTATTTGTTAATTGTTTTATGCGCCCAGTGAAAAACCAAAATTGCCATCAATACTAGCATCCGAAGCTTTTATCTTTTGTTCACCTGTGCCGTCTGTGTTATACACATAAACTGCTCCTGAACCATCTGGATCATCAGACACATATGCGCCCACGAAGATCTTATCTCCCTGAATAGCAACTGATTTACCAAATTGATCATTAAAAGCACCGTCTGATGCTGCGATCTTAACTTCACCAGTACCGTCTGTATTGTAGACATATACTGCACCAAAGTCGTTGGCACCTTCTTTGGCACCCACTACAATTTTAGTGTCTGACATAGCAACTGAGCTACCAAATAAATCACCACCAGCACCGTCTGACGCAGTAATTTTTTGTTCACCTGTGCCGTCTGTGTTGTATACATATACACTACCTGATGAACTGCCTGCATCGTCGTCGGTTGGCGCGCCAACCACAACTTTGGTGTCTGACATAGCAACGGATCGACCAAAGCTATCAGCACTAGCACCGTCACTTGCGGTGATCTTAACTTCACCTGTGCCGTCTAGATTGTATACATATGCACTACCTTGACTACTGTCATCTTGATAAGCGCCTACCACAATATGAGTTTTAGTCATAGCAACTGAATCACCAAAGCTATCATAAGCAGCACCGTCACTTGCAGTAATCTTTACTTCACCAGTGCCGTCTGTGTTATACACATATACTGCCCCAGCATAATTATTATCACCTTTAGCTCCCGCTACTATTTTAGTGTCTGTGGCATCAACTGATGAACCAAAAAAATGGCCAGTACCCCCACCATCTGATGCGGTAATTTCTTGTTCACCAGTGCCGTCAGTGTTGTACACATAAACCGCGCCTTGGTTTGTGTTTGTGAATGCTGAAGTCACTACAACTTTGGTGTCAGAAATAGCAACTGCGGTACCAAATTGATCAGTAACCCCAGCAGGTTTATCTAATATAATTTCGCCAGTGCCGTCTGTGTTGTACACATATGCCCTACCGGCAAAATTATTTGTCCGCACTGCACCCACCACAAACTTACTGGGGCCCGAGGGTGTGGGTGGTGCTTGTGATTCCTGTGCTGGTGCAGTTATGGTTACTCCTGCTGGTATTTTTACGCCTGATATTTTCATTTTGTTTTCCTTTTAATTAATTTAGTTTAAGGCCACTGATCTACCAAATTGATCATTATCAGCACCATCTGATGCGGTAATCTTTACTTCACCAGTGCCGTCCAGATTGTACACATACGCACTACCTGATCCACTGCCAGAATCGTCATCTCCGTAAGCACCTACTGCTATGTGTGTGTCTGACATAGCCACTGAATAACCAAATAAATCACCACCAGCACCGTCACTTGCAGTAAGCTTTACTTCACCAGTACCGTCCAGATTGTATACATATACACTACCTGACATACTGCCTCCATCGTCATTACCAAAGGCACCCACAACGATTTTGGTGTCTGACATAGCAACTGACACACCAAAGTAATCACTAGCAGCATGATCTGATGCCGTAATCTTTAGTTCACCAGTGCCGTCCAGATTGTATACATATACACTACCTGATGAAGCGCCGGAATCGTCATCTCCTGAAGCACCTACTGCTATGTGAGTGTCTGACATAGCAACTGATTGACCAAAGTAATCACTAGCAGCATGATCTGATGCCGTAATCTTTACTTCACCAGTGCCGTCTAGATTGTATACATACACACTTCCTGATTCACTGCCTCCATCGTCATCAGTATAAGCACCCACAACGATTTTGGTGTCTGACATAGCAACTGAGTAACCAAATTGATCATCTGCAGCACCGTCTGATGGGGTAATCTTTACTTCGCCAGTACCGTCAGTATTATATACATATACACTACCTGAGTTATCGCCTGCATCGTCATCACCCCGAGCACCTACTGCTATGTGTGTGTCTGACATAGCAACTGAGTAACCAAAGGCATCATTAGCAGCACCGTCTGATGCCGTAATCTTTAGTTCACCAGTGCCGTCCAGATTGTATACATATGCACTGCCTCTGCCAGCGTCATCTTGAAAAGCACCTACCACAACTTTGGTGTCTGACATAGCAACTGAGTAACCAAATAAATCACCACCAGCACCGTCTGATGCCGTGATCTTTACTTCACCAGTGCCGTCCAGATTGTATACATATACACTACCTGATGAAGCGCCGGAATCGTCATCTTTGTAAGCGCCTACCACAAACTTGCTGGGACCTGAGGGTGCTGCTGGTGCTTGTGATTCCTGTGCTGGTGCGGTTATGGTTACTCCTGCTGGTATTTTTACGCCTGATATTTTCATTGTTTTTCCTTTTAGTATTATCCTGCTACCATGCTACCAAATTGAGCCATTGCCTCAGGAGTGTCTGGCTGATATATTGTCTCACCACTACCGTCCAGATTGTAAGTGTATACCTTTCCTGCACTTTGTCCGGCTGCAGGATCAGAACTTGGTGAGCCCACTACAATTTTATTGTCGGGAGTAACTGAAACAGCTCTTCCAAAAGCATCACCACTAGCACCATCACTTGGAGTAATTTTAACTTCACCAGTGCCGTCCAGATTGTACACATACACTGATCCAGCCCCGTTCCCCAGATCTGGAGAGCCCACTATGAGCTTGGTTTGGGTCAGGGCTGTTGCATAACCAAAATACATGCCGCCCTGGCTGTCAGAAGGTACAATTTTGACTTCACCAGTGCCATCATGGTTAAACACATATGCCGCACCCTGATTGTCATTGCCCACACCCCAGGCACCACCAGCAATCTTAGTGCTGTTTATGGAAACATGTGATAAATTGTCGTCAACATCTCTGACTGCTGGAACAATTTTTGTCATGGCAGTGCCATCGTAATTCATGATAAACAGAGCTCCTCTGCCGTTATCCATATTTCTAGCACCACAAGCAATTTTTGTATCAGTGGCTGCTAGGGTATGCCCAAACCATTCATTGGCTTGTGTGGGTGTGGGTCCTGAAATGTCTTGTCTGTTAGTGCCGTCAAGATCATAAACGTATACTCTGCCGCGTTTATACCCTGGAAAGCCAGGAGCCCCATCAGAGTAGTTATAATCCGACGTAACTAATTTTGTGCCAATGGCCAAAAATTGTCCCCAGCTTTCATTTTGTGTACCAGTGCTAGATGAAGATTGTGTGAATAGTAAATTTCCATCCAGATCAAATCCTGCAATCTGTTCTTTTTGATTGCCAACTACTATTAAGTTGGCATCAGCATTTATAGCTCCACCTGAATACCCAAACTGTCCAGAATTTTGGCCATTGGGATCAGATAATATAATCTGACTAGGTCCGCCCAGTATATAGGCCCTGCCACCGTTGGTAAAGTCTGTGTCATTATATGGTGCACCCACCACAAACTTACTGGGACCTGAGGGTGTGGGTGGTGCTTGTGATTCCTGTGCTGGTGCAGTTATGGTTACTCCTGCTGGTATTTTTACGCCTGATATTTTCATTTTTAATTCCTTATTTGTATTTGCGAAATTGTGTTTGCGCTAATATTACCCAGCGGGTTATTCACAATTCTAAGCCAATTTGTGTTTATTTTAAAAGTAAAATGTTGAATGCTTGTGGTATGACTCAAGTTTACAGTAAAAATATCAGCCCATTCTGAATTTGGGTAACTGCTCTGTGGAGAATTTTCCAATAAGCTTCCCTGAATGGTTAGACTGCCACTAAATTCCTGAGTGTAGATGCTCATGCTATGCTGTGGATCAGAATAATTATTTTCCTGATTACCAACAAAAGCACTTGATACATAAGAATTACTCGATGCATCAGCCAAAAACCACTGCGCCTGAGTTTGTGTGGCAACTGGCGTAACATAACTCTGATTCGTTATCTCCAAATCAAATTTTAAATCGTTGTTCTGATTACTATACAAAGGTTGCTCTGTTTCCCCCTGAGGCGACACAGTAATAAACATTTCGTAAAATCCAGGATCAATATTTGTTAAGTCTCCTGGGCCAACAACCAAGGAGCATTGACCTGCTTGGAGACTAACCGCACAATCTTTTGTTAGTATACGGGAATGACTTTGTGGATCCACGATAGTAGCAATCAATCTACTATTAAAAACATTTTGACTTTTTCTGTCTCTGTCAGTAATTTTAAAATAAAGAGTGTTTTCCACACCCTTGTGAACTTTTAACTCTCTGGTATTCATGCTCGTATTATCCAATTTGTAACTTTTACCAGTGTATGTTATATCAATCACAGTGTCATACAGATATAAGTTATTGTTGATTATTGCCATGCTTATATTTATCATATTTCACTATTTTTGCCGTGCATGGCCAGTCACGCATAAATAACTGCGTGAGCAAGAATATTAATCCAGACCTTGAATTTCTTACATGTATAGAATATTGTGACCAGGAATACCTGGGCATAGTAGCAAACAGGGACAATCAATTCCTTAGTTTTTACGACTTCGGGAGTGTACCTTCTCAACACATGAGGGAACAGCTAATATCGCTAGGTGATACCTGGTGGTGGCAAAGTAATAGACTCATACCCATAGATATTTTCCTATTCATGGAAATGCAGCCGTTTCGTCCCTATATGAAGACTTTTAGCTTGAAGAAAGCCGAGATCATTTACGGACCAGTAACTAGTTTGCAAAATTTAAATCGAAAAAGAGTTAAACGCAGAACACTTCAATTAATCCGGAAAATGGAATCATAATTATTCCTGCTTTTCCACAGCATTAACCAATAAATTAAGTTGCACAACAATCACCATGGCAAATGCAATAGCATGCGCTTTCTTAAAATGATAGCTACCATCCTGCGGTTTTAACCAGACCTGTTGCTCAATTATATCCCAACTCTCCCCAATCAAATGCTTCTTGGCTGGACGTATCAGAGCCAATATCATAGCTAGTTGTTCCACACTCCTGGGCTTGTATCTATTTACTGTGTCAAAATGTTTGTTAATGTGATATAAAGTTTCAACTATTTCGGCGTACTCAAGCAAACTCCACTGAGGTTGTTGAGACACCAGCTCGTCTAAGTGGGCTGGTGTCTCAACGTCGCGGTATGCGTAATTATTTAAAAAATCAACTTTAAAAAATCCCTGATTTGCTGCTTGCTTGTGGTCCATGGCAGCAAATCCCTCCAGGGGATGCACTGGGATTTGTTGAAAGTACACCCCAGTATTATGCTTGGAATATACTCCATTGTTTTCAACGCTAGCTGGTATACATTTTAGATGGTTTAGCAATAATGTTCTGTCTGCCAGATCTATGTCTACATCAAAGTCAAAACTGGTCGTCATCGTCAAAATATCCTGATTGATCGCGGCTCATCATAAACATTATAAAAAGTGCCACAATTATTCTGGTTGCAGCCCACAATGTTATCCCCGCAAATAAAATCCAAAGTAATATAGTCATGGAGATTATACGCGCTTTTTATGTTTTTCGGTATTACCGTCCTTGGCTTTGGCGCCCCTGGCCATTTCAGATTGATAGCCACGTTCCCTGGAAAAAATTAAATCTCGATCCAGATCCTTGCGGCTACGTACAGCGCGTATCACAGCATTTAATTCCTCCTCCCGGGTGGGAGTCTGGAATCGCTGGAGTTTTTTAAGACAAATCTCAAAAAGTTCATAACATTGCTCCTTGGAAAGACCGCGCACTAAATTTTTTGCTTCAGTGTTATAATCTCTGCTATCAACCTGTTCCGAATATTTGTTACGATTCATATCTTATCTCCATTGTCTTATATTACCATGATACAATATATTATGGTTATTGTCAATCATTGCCCACATAGTCTGCTGCCAAGGGGAAGATTGCAGTAATTGCTTTGGCGCATTCTACTGCTAAATCAATGTGCTCTTGTTGCGTACCGTTTGCACTGCGGAGCTCAATATAATGAATCCAGCTACGCAAGGTCCCGTTAACATACATACGGCTTTTTGTGTTTCCCTCTGGTAGTACACATCTGGCTTGCTCTTTGGCTATGCCATTATCTATGGCCCAGTTATAAGCAGCTTGCGCTGCGGCCAATACTTTTCTTTGCTGCTGTAACCACGAATACTGTAATTCACTATCAGCATTTGCTATACTATTCTGCCTGTTATGCGGATCTTGCATGCGGACTTCACGTAATTCAAAAGGAAAACCCATGGATTCTGGTTCAGAATAACGCTGACTAAATTCCTGAAAGCTGAAACTGCGGTGTCGCAGAAATTGCCTTGCTATGTCTCTGGTTGTTTCAATTTCCATGCATACACTGACCATTTCTAAGGGTGACCAATGCCTGTGTTGAATTAAATACTCAACTAACTTCTCTGCTGTTTCCTTGTTGTTCTGATTGCCAGGATTGCTTACTCGTGCACAGTATGCAACTAAATCCAATGCACTTTCAGTCTGATCTGGTGCTTGACTGTGACTTATTAGTTTTGCTTTCATTTAATACACTCCACTGATGCTTTTACTTGATAATACGATTTCCATCGCCTTTTTCCGTTTGGTGCTAATCGTTTTTCTTTTAATGTTGATGTTTCCAAAATAGTAAATGTTTGCCAGTCAGGCTGCAATGCATGTTTGGTGCATCTAAAACTTGCATGTGCATAACTAGCATCAACAGCCTTGTCCATGGACGCTTCATTTTTAGCTATGAATATCTCATGTACTTTATTATCGCTACCATGAGCACTATAACAGAAAAATACTGCTGCGGCTACTGTGACTAATTGTTTGTTTAATGTTAAATTCATGTATGTCCTTGAGTTGTAATTATTGTGCTGTGGGTGCTGCCCTACAAACCAGCAGCTTCGCATGTTTCTCGAACTGCATCGACTTCAGTATTATTATTTTGAAATAGTTTCATCCAAAATGGCGGATCAATGATGTCATTGATAAGTTGTACTTGTTCTGTGCTAAATCTGGTCAGAAGTTGTTCGCCACTTTGGCTTAGATACAATGCCCAGGGACTAACCTTTGCGCTGCGAATATCATGCACTGCTCTGTTGGAAGTGACTTCGCGGAAGTACTGATTCCACGATGTTTCATGATCTGCTCCCCACTCCGAAAGATATATCACAGTTCGTTCCAGCGCTCTTAATCCAGTTTCCTTTTTTACATACTCTCTGAGCCATTCATTATATGTGGTGTCTTTTGACCAGTCAGCCAACTTAACGCTTTTACGTATGAGCCATTCAGCAAATTTTTCTGGATCCAGATATTCATTGACTATGCAACTTCTGCCAAATTTTGTGAATCCCTCGTAATACTGACTGCGAATAAAATCCTCCTGCGATTTAATTTTGGTGCTTGCTGTATTTAATTCATAAAATAATTGAAATACCCTAAAACCCAATCTGGTGTGAGTCATATCACGGTCTGCCCAACGGCGTTTCTTGGGACATGCATGGGCTGCCAAAGTACGCTCTGATCTAAAGCTTTTTTCGCACCATTTGCATTTTGTATCATCAGTCATTTTGTGAATACCTGCTTGATTTGCTTGTCGCTAACTCCATGACTTTTAGCAATTTCCTTTAATTCTGATATACTGTTTATGGACATCAATACTTCCAGATCGTCATCTTTAAGCAGGGGATACAATTCTGACAATAACTCTCTGACAGGATTCTTTTTCTTACGAGAAGTTGGGGGCTTTACATAGGGATGCCACATTTTTTCACCTTTGCCCACTGCACAAAAACTTTTCCACATTAGCTCAGGGTGTTTTGTAATGCCAGTGTCGGCTAAAAATCCCCGGTTGCAAAATAAGTTTGTAAAATACATATGATGCCGCGCAGTGTTAGCATCGTTAGGAGTACTGCTAACACTGCGTTGCAACATATAAAAGTAATTGCCCAACGCTTTTTGCTCTGCTTGCGTAAGCTCCCCAAAGTATTCCCTGTCTTTGCGGTCTATGGCAGCTAAAGCAGCTTTGGTGTCTATCTTTGCTTTTGTCATCCAATAAGATCACTTATGGTCAAATCATTTACTTTATTTGCTTCCTTAACAAAATATGCACACTTTGGGTTGTCACCGGATTCAAGAGGGACTGCCAAAATATTTCCGTTCTTGAGTTTGGGAAAGTACCATATAACATCCTGGAATATATTTGTAATTTGTATTTCCATACCAATTATCTTGCTACTAAACATAGGGTTGTACGCCAGTGCACGAAAACCACGATTGCTTAAACTTGCCAGAGGGATGACCTCAACCGCGGTTAAGTCATCATCACATATCATCACACTCCAATCCAATGGCATATTGATCTTATAATCACCTATGGTTAAGCAAATTGCCGGAGCATGAAAGCTTTCCAGAAAAATTAACGGCAGCCAAAAATAATCAATGTAATCAGGATCTGATGTATCTAACACACAATACCTGATGTCATCGATTTGATCTGGTACTGAATCCAGTTCATAACTTTTGTTTTCTGCGGTCAAAATTTTCATATCATTCCTCTGTGGGGTGTTGTGTGGTCTATGCGCTGTGCTTTACTCATGAAGCTGATGTCTGTTAGCAACTGTATAGTAACCACTGATAATTTAACTATCAATATACTATTCTACTATTGGTGTGCGCTGCTGTCAACTTGTTTTTAACTTTTCTATTTGAGTTTTTATTTCTAACTTTTTTCTCTTCATGTACGCTATTACATGATCCGGCTTGTATGTTCTGAATGCGTTCACAATCTTTTTTTCAATTTCCTTGTGTTGCAATTCCAGGACTTCGATACGCTCTTGTTTATTTTTCATATGATATCTCCTTGATAATCTCCTGTGTAAGTTTATTCATGACCTCTGCTTCATATGACCATGCATCCTGATCACGCCCATTATTCCCAAGATCCCGGCCAACGCCTTAAATGAAATAAACGTATCCCACATAGCTTTATTTTCCTCAATAAACTCTTGCACGAGCTTGTTGTTAGTGCTGTGCCGTCTCATCAACCCCACCAATTTTCCCAGGGAAAAACTATCCAGCTATCGTCGTCTGATCTGCTAATTTCCGATCCATGCCAGCTGATACAAAAATCGATATCAGTATTGAGTATAGCCACCGCAAAATCCACGTAACACTGGCCCGCAGGCAAATTGCATGCCTGTGCTATATCGATCAGTGTAGTCCCTGAATCCAAAATATCGTCCACTATGAGCACATTTTTGCCAGCATATTCTTGGAGCAAATGCGCTAATCGATCGGTGTCACGAAACTGACCGTCTCTGGTTTGCCATTCCGAACAGTGCATAGGAACATCATCGTACCAGTGACTGATTTTAACAGCAAAGTCCAGGCCGCCTCGGCTTAGCCCAATTATACAATCAGGCTTATATTGTGCATGGCTCATGCCCCGAATCACTTCCTGATACATGTGGTTCATGTCGCTGTGAGTATAATAAATTTTTTTCATGGAATCTCCTCTACTATGTAATCAATGTATGTTCGATTTGTTGGTGTGCTGACGGCCCTGCACGTTACACAATACTGTCGACCAATTTGTAAAAATTCAAGTATCCAATTATCATGTAATCCAATATCCAATGTTGCGACCCAATCAGTCTTCCCTGTGTGAATATTTGTGCTTACACATAATAGCAAATTTTTAGTAAATTCATCCAAACTGAGCTGAGTTTCAACTTTTTTCCACAATAACTCTTGGAATTGGTCGCGTACATTAGTTAGCTCATCGTTATCGCTTGCAGTAAACAAGACTTCTGAAAAACTAAGTTTCCCAAGGATCACGGAATTATTCATCTAGGGTAACTCGAGTATGTAGATTATTTGTACTCAATTTTTGTTACCTTGTGCGGGAACTGTTTTTCCTTGTAAAACTCTTTGCGAACTTTTAGATGTTTTTTGCTGTACTTTTGGTTACTCGTTATATCATACACAGCCACATAATCTTTATCCTGTGCTTTACGGATTCCTCTACCGATACTCTGAATCACTCTCACGAATGACTTGCCAGGCTCGACCATAACTAAATTAAAGATTCTGGGTATATTGATACCCACTGCTGCCACGCCGTATGTTGCCACAATAACTTTGTTATTTGTTTCACTTACTTCCTCATACTCATCCTGTCGATCAGTATTTTTTGTATTTCCACTTACGAATACCCAGTCTGGATTTAATTCTTTGAGCATATCACCAGTAGCTATGCGATCAATCAGCACAAGTGTATTACCAGTCTGGCTTATGGATTTTATAATCTCTGCGATGTGGCTTATGCGTTTGGGGTCTGTCGTGAGCCACTTCAGTTCCTGTGCGTAGCCAGTGAATCCCATAATGCCATCCTGAAGCTGTAATACACTCACATCCAACTGCGCTAGTACCCCCATGTCCTGTAGTTCCTTGCTGCTAAGTTTTCCTGTGACTGGACCCAGTGCGCAAGTGACACCAGTGGAGTCATACTCTTCTTTGGGAATTGTGCCAGTAAGTCCCCATCTTATGGGACAGTTTGCAAACATTCCTGACAGTTGATCTTTTAGTACGTCTGCCTTGGCTTTGTGTACCTCATCCACAATGACGGCCACAACCCCATCCAAAAATTCAGATATTTCAACCTCTGCTGTCCCTTGCTTTGTCTTCTTTTTTAATTGCTCAAGACTTTGCCACGTACATATAGTATGAGTTTTGTCATAATCTTTGTGTTTGCCATAAAACATACCGACATCAAGTCCAATATTTTCATAATCTTTGAATGTTTGAGTAACCAAGTCTACATTGGGCACGATAACAATACTGCGCCCATATGGTTCTACCTTATGGCTGAGTACCGCAGTAATTATTGTTTTTCCTGCGCCTGTGGCAATTTCCTGCAAGGATTGGGGATTATCCAGAAAGCGATTAATAATGCCCACCTGGTACTCCCGTAGTATCACTGGCGCGCCGGCTGCCGGGTGCTTCTCGGGCCACGATATATAATCGTAACTGTCTTGTTCTACTGCTTTAAAATTAAAGGACCATTCCTTTCTGTGATCTTCCACCTCAAGCTCATAACCATCAGCAATAACAATGGGCAACAACTTTTCCAATATCTGAAAATAAGTTCTGCCACCAATATCGCAGAATCTAACACACCCATCCCATCGACCAAGCTTATATGCTGGCATGTGATATGCATGAGGCAAAAAGAATTTAGTTGCGTCTGACAATTTGCGCCGGGTACTTGGTGCAAGGCCATCAAACTTAACGTTTACTTCATCTTTAATAATTAATTTACATTTAGGCATTTATATAGTATACATGATATCATTCAAATGTCAAGACCCAGTAAGGGGAGCTTAATCAAACCCTGTAAAAAAACCCCCTGTACCAGCTCGGCCAGGGGGCGGGTCTACTATGGGGAGGGTTTAGCAGACGCGCTTAAGACATGTGGATTTGGCCAGCTCTTGCCAATTATTGGAACTCATTGCCTTGAGATCGGCAATTTTGAGCACAGTTCGTAAACTTAGCTCGCGCAACCTCAACACATTATCCTTAAGAAACTGGATAACTTCCTGGTTGCCCTCTTCACCAAAATTGTATTCGTCCAGCATTCCATCTCTGACAATCTGATCAATTCTCAGAAAACGGTCATCTTCGCTGTCCATCTCCAAATCAATATAGTGGCATCGACTCTGCAATGCTGCTAAATGATCTTGGATTTTCCTGCTGCGCACATGCTCAAAGTTTACATTTGTAATGAAAATACACCCACCAGCAAAATCAAAGCTGTCTGGAATACCTTCACGACGCAATGCAGCACTCTCAGATTTCCATGAAATCTTGCGCTTCTTGCCCGAGTCCAATACAGCCTTGAGCATGTTAAGGCATACTTCGTCAAACAGGATGCTGTCGCAATCATCGAACACCAGGATGTCGCCCCGGTCCTTCATGTTGTACAGCGTTTGATATAAACCAATCGGCGTCATGCTGCCTTTAACAATCTCAACTTTGTCAAACTTTTCACCGCTGAGCTTATTCATGGCCTCATACTCATCCAGAATCTTTTCAACTCCAAAGCTCTTGCCAACCCCTGGAGGACCACTCACTATCATGCCACGCACAATACCACGAGCCACAGCATCTGTCATCTGATCTAAAATATCAAATCTTGCTTTGATACGATCTAAAGCCTGTTCCTTGGTCTCATGAGTCTGAGGCTCTGTTTTTTCCACACCATGATACTCAACCATGTCGGGTCCCTCTAAGTAAATTCGTATATTGCGACCGGACTGCCCAGTGATTAGTGAACCGTCAACGGTCACATAATGACCTTTTGTACCCAATTGCACGGCTTTGACTAAGTCGAATACTTGGTTAATTACGGGCTTCTTGGCGTAAACACCCTCAATAACTGTTACTTTACTCATTGTGCTGTCCTCCCCGGACACTTCTTAAGCTATGTATATATAATAACAAACATCACGAAATAGTCAAGTTCTAAGCTGTTGATTTTGTTGAAGAAAAAAGTCTAATAAAATCAAGCACTTATGTCAGCCACAAAAAACCCCTGGTTGTGAGTCACAACCAGGGGTGAATTTTAGCAGATATTACTGCTTTTTCAGATAAGGTTTTAGTAATTTATAACCACCATATGCAATACCTGCATAAGCAAACCACTTAACAAATGGTGTCAGAAATAATGCAGCTAAACTGATACCAACAATTACAGTGGCATCAGCCTTTTCAGCTTCAATTTTCAGCCAACCCAGCCAAGATCCTAAATTTCCCTTAAATAATTCCCAGTTCATAAATATTCCTCCTTCAAGGTAAAAATATTTATGCCCTTTAACATGAACTATCTAACCCAACTAAACTATGTATTAAATACAATTTTACTTGGATCAATTCCACTGCTCAATCTTGATGTCTTCCATGCCAGCAGTTCTGAGGCGAGTTATGTTTCCCATTTGCCAGCTTTTTTGGTCTAAGCCCTTCATGACGCCCAGAAACTTATTACGCAATAAACTCATGGAATTGACTAATTCCGTGAGTGTGATCACTGCATCCTCACCGTCAACGTATTTTTCAGCATCTCGACTACTGAGTTGCCGATTGTAATGCTCCAGATATTGCCTAAATACCTTGCTGCGTTCCTTGCGCAATTTTATATTTAAATGCTCCAGAATAGCCTCAATTTCCTGTAGTTGATTAAATCGATGTTCAGTAACGCCCGGGAGAGCAGCACTTGCTCTCTCCAGGCTACCAGAGATTCGGCATTCTGCCTTTGCTTCGGATAATTCTTTTTCATAATACTCAATAGTAGTTATGATTGCGCCCATATCGTTAACAACTGCATTATACCATCCACTCATGAATTACTCCCAATCATACTCAGTGTTTTCTTCTTCGGTTCCCAACTCTAATTCAGACAGTATAGCAGTCTTCATGACTTTGTCGAATTCATTGATATCAACTTCGATTTCTGATAAATCAGCAATGTCTGAAAATACTCTAACCAAAGATTCAGCGAGTTCCACTCTGGATTGTTTGGTAATTGATGGTTTTACTGTTTCCCAGGTTTCCAATAATAATGCTACATCAGGACTCACTTTGTACCTCCTCAAATTCACTAGTAGAATCGCTATCTGTACTCAGGTCCTCATTCACCGGAACACCAAGTTGTGCTTGATCCCAATCATCAACAATTAACTGAAGTTTTTCACCAGTCCAACCCTTTCGAAACTCTTTGATAGCTTCGCCAGTAACTGGACTAACGTACTCCAGCTTATTTCCTACTTTGGTTACGATGCCTTTTGCTTCAAACATTTCCAGTAAACCACTGTACGGATCCATGCCGGACTCATAGGGAATTTTAATTTGTACTGATTCGAACGGTTTGCTGTAGCGAGACTTCATTACTTTACAAGCAGAACGAATACCTTGTACTGTGCTTACTTTATTACCGTCTGCATCTTCCTTGAGCTTGAGTTTGCGCATTGCAACAACAATACTTGACGCGTAGATGAAGCCTTGTCCGCCCGATATCTTGTCGTCTGGATCGAACATGTCCTGCGATGCATATGTGTGGTTGGTTGCCACGATTCCCACTGGGTAAGGCGCAAGTTGGTTAACCATGTTACGAACCAAACTTGTGAGTGCTTTGGGCTTACGGCCCATGTCACCCTTCATGTCACCCTTCTGGAACTGATCAACATCAGTGGGCGTTAACAACATGCCCAAACTGTCAATCACAAATAAGACCTTGGGCATCTCCGAATAATCCAGATCACCATACTTGGCTTTGTAGTCTTTCATAAACTCACTTAATGTCTTGGCAACATCGTCAATCATGCTCACCAGAATTTTAAGTAGTTTATCTGGGCTCGTGTCGACATCCAATGCCTGTAACCATTCCTCGTCCAAGGCATTTTCCGAATCAAACAACACAACTTGACAGCCTTGATCCTGTGCTGCTTTTACAATATTTCCTGAACAAATAAATGATTTGCCCGAACCAGATTCCCCAGCAAATACACTGACTTTTCCCAGAGGGATTCCTTTGTTAAAATCTCCTGAAATTAAATAGTTAAGTGTGTGATTTCCTGTACTGATCCAATCTTTGGGGTCATGAAAACCCGCACTAATTCCGTTAATAGATTTAGTGATACCTGTCCTGAACTTTGATAAGTCAAAAGGTTTCATAGTTTCTCCTGTTATGTTAGTTCGCCCCCGCGAGGGGGCGAATGAGTTGTAGCTGTTACGCCTCTGACTGATTCTTACGGGACTGAATCATATCCAAAATGTCTTGTGCGCTTTTACTCTCGCCTGTGGTTGCTGGGGGAGCAGTGTCAGCAGGTACTGTCTCGGCTGCTTCTGCCATTTGTAACCCTGCGGTTGCGGCTGGCGGTTGTTCAGCTGCTACCGGTGCAGCGGCGGTTGCTACAGGTGGTTGTGCTGGTGCTGCTGAAACAGTAGTTTTTCCTGTTACAGCTTGTCCTGGTGCAGGTGCTGCTGTGGCTGGTACTTCAGTGCCAAAAGGCTTATAGAAGTTTCCCCAACGCTCAGGATCGTATAGTTCACCATCAACACTTGCTTCGAACATCTGCGAAATCACGGCATAATGCTCTGCTGTGGGACGCGGGGGCAGGAATGTATTGAGGTCCTGGAGACCATATGTATCAATTGCAGCTAATTCAGCTTCATCCAAGCTGCGCTCGCGCCGTGCCCAAGAGCTAGTAGTATAATCCGCATGTCCGTCACCCTTTGTGGTTTTTGTCAGGCGGAAATCAGTACCATTGATGTAATCTGTGGGGATGTTTTCCATGTCAGGATCCATCAACGCAGATTTAATAATCTGGAAAACTTGTGGACCAATGATAAAGCGACGAATAGGATTCTCTGGAACTTCGTCATCTTCCATGGGGTTACTTGATAACAAACCCTGGAAAATATATGAACGCTTCTTCCAGTATTGGCCAGCTCGTTGCTTGAGTGTCTCGTCCTTGTACCAGGGGCGTACTTCAGTAAGTACAGGACAGGTATCGCCGTAAATTTCACCACAGGGTACCTGTACAGTTACCTTTCGTTGCTCCGAAGGACTGACTCCAGCTACACCAGGAAACTCCAAACGAATAACATTACGTTCAGCCCAGAAGAACGTGTTGTCTGCGTTCCCGTCGGGCAGGAAACGCATGGTCGCAGTGGAACCTTCTGGGATATTCCAGAACGGATACATTGCGTTATCTCCTTGAAATTTGGTTTTGTTGTTGTCTTTTTTGGGCTCCATAGCCTGGAGCTTTGCGCGAATGCTTGCTAATGAGGACATAGTGATATTCTCCTTGTATATGCCAATGTTTTATGCCAATGTTTTTTATGCCATTGTTTAGGAAATTTTTATTTCCCATGTATATGATTATAATGCCAAGACAGTTATTTGTCAAGTACTTTCTTGAATGTTAACTGACGTTATTATTTATCTTTTCCCAAAGAAAAGCCCGCATTACACGGGCTCTCCGAAAATATGACTTTCGGTCTACTTTAATAGTCGTATTTGGCCAAAGTTGCGTATAACTTATCCAGTGGGTCTGCCTTAACACTTTCGGTCACACCACGCAATTTTGCCATACATTCACGCACACTAGTGGTTTCAAATGTGGATAGTTTGCGGGACTCTGAGATTTTGTAACTTACGGAATTCAAAAATCCGCGCAACACAGTACTTTCAGTACAGATACCTAGACTTCTGACTCGCTGAGCTAGTTTATGATTTTGTGTCTCGTATGTTAACAAATCTGCTTCCAACACTGCTTCTTTGAAGCCCATAAATCTTTCAGAAGAAATAGCTTCAGAAATTGCTGCTTGGTATGCTTTGTCGCGGCTTACTGCTCCACGTAAACTATCCATGGCTTCGGCAACACAATCATCAAAATGTGTTTCAGTAAAAAGTTCCTGGATGTTATCCTCTTCCAATGGCTGAACATTATTGCGACTATTAATGGTTTCCAATGCGGATGCGTAACTCTTGATTCCTGCGAGTCTTTTGAAGCTTTCCGAAATATCACTGATATTCTGTTTAGCCAGTGTTACGTACTCGGCGTTGCTTTCGTTAACAAGTCCGCGCTTATTTACATAACGCACAAATTCCTTGAGTTTGCGCTGCTCCCTGGCCATGTTCACTATACTTTCGCCCACAGCATCAAACATTTCACCGCCCTGCTGGATGTGTCTAGCCATGGCTCTGCCAGCTTTTAAATTAGTTTCTGCAAGCTTAAATCTTTCATCGCCGCGCTGAATATAAATCTCCTTGATGTTTCTGCTGCGGGAGCCGCGAGATTCCTCGTTCACCCTCGCACCATGTCGAAGAACCAACCGTACGTTGTCCAGGGCCTGATAACTGGTCTTTGTGCTGCCAGTCATCGTACCAAAACCTTCCATTATTTCCTGTTCCATAACACTATCCTTTACATTCTCCACATCAGAAGCTTCGCCGCGGGGCGTAATTGTTTTAGCAAATTGATTATAATCAAAATTATATAGATTGTCGCTAGCGGTCATTTGAATCATATTGTGTATTTTTTCAGGAATTTCTCCTGGACCAGTCTGTAGTGTAATTGTCTGGGTCTCAGGAGAGAACCTAACAATTATGTTGGGTGTTTTCACAACATATCTTCTACAATCTGTTGTGCCGACCGTAACTTTGCCCTCAGAATCATATTTGTCCACAGACAAACCAAAACCAAGTAATATATTATATATTTTTTCTGCTACATCGCTGGGATTAATCATACATATATTTATCCAAATTATGCTTTTTTACTTAAAGAAAACCAACGGGCATTGGTGTATCGAAATCATCGTCTGAGTAACTATCGTACTTTAGTCCAGAATTAAAATTATCATACACTGCGTCTTCGTACTGCGAAATATAGTTTATCATTCGAATAACCAAAATTAAACTCATGACTAAATCGTCATGCTGGCCCTGTTTGGCTCTGTACGTATCAGAATAAGCAATAAAATTCTTGAGCTCGCTGATTGTCTTTTTACTGTTTATTGTTATTTTGTTAGTTTCAACTAATCGTTTTAGCTGAATACATGCTTCATTTTTGGTGCGTTTAGTGGTGCTAAATCCCCGGCGGCGAGTTCTACCAGAAGAGCTTTTGGGCTCTGTGAGAAAATCACCTGGGAAATTCTCCTCACCGGTGTCCCTGATTACAACCAATGCAGCTTCGCCTATGCCATTATTTTCAACACTCCAGTAGATTTGTTCAGCGCCACAACTTTTAATATATTGCATTATATTCATGAGCATTTTCACTTGACCCTCGACTGGAGTTTTGTTATGCTGCCATTCAGCTACCTGCTCCAGTGTATTTGCCTCGATGACCTGGATGGCGCTATAATCGCCGCCAGTGCCTGCACATGGATCCAGTGCCAAAATATACATGCCGCCAGAGTGAGGTTTTTTATACCACCTAACCTGTCCCTGAAGGTACGAAGGATCGATTCCGCTGATTTCCAATAATTTAATGCTGTTAATTAATGTTTCATCGTAAATAACAAATTCGCACTCGTGTTCTCGCCTAAATCGTTCTTCACCAATTCTGCTCCGCTCTGATTGCGCCCACACATCGTCTCTGTCAGGATGTTGGTCCCATAATGCCATGTAGCCTTTAAAACCATTGATTCCAACATCAGTTACATTCCCAAATTCATCAAAAGTATTATTTGCTCCAGACCAAATAGTAGCAAATGTATCATCATCACTGTTGGGGGTGCTAGTTACAATGCACTTACCGCCTGTTGCTAGGGTGGGCGACAATGACGTCCAAAACTCAGCAGCAATATTAGGCCTAACAAACGCAAACTCGTCCAAATACACTAGTGTAAGCGACATTCCCCGGCCAGTTGTTTCTGTTGTGGTACTGCTAACAATACGCGAACCGTTGTCGAAAGTTATGCTTTGTTTGTTATATTCGGTCACACCTGCGCGGATATGATCTGGACAATTTTCGTATGCGTATCTGATACGATTCATAATCTCACCAGCAGCTTTGGCTATGTGCGCAGCAACTAGTATTGTGCTATCTGCCCTAAACATTGCGTACCATAACAAATATCCTGATGCCACGGCTGTTTTGCCCATCTGCCTGCCCAACATGTTAATGCTGTATAGGTAATTATTGTAGTTTTTTATTAAGTCTAATTGATAATCATAAGGCACGAACTTTATGCCACCCTTGACAGGGTGCTGTATTTTCATAAAGTTTTCCATGAAATAACGTGCACCTGTGTCGGGATCTAAGCAATTTTGAAACTCTGCCAGAGTCTCCATGTTGTACGCCACTGTGGAATGGCCGGCTTTTACTAAACTTGTGTCTGCTGTTCCCTTAGCCATAATTTAATACAAACAGAACTAAATGCCCTGTCTGAATGTCTATCCTTGTGTCAACTTACTGGCTATTTTCATCATGAGAGGCGTGGGTAATTCGGATAATTGCTGAGGAGCATTACAGTCATCACAGTCAGTAGATCCTGGTGCCTGCGGGTCAGCAGCCTGACCAGAAAATTTAGTATCCAAGCCAGCCATTTGCATCACTTTATTTAGCTCTTCAATGTCCTTGGCGGTTGCATGGATACTAACAGTAGCATCTCCCAATTTCTTGGTTTGATTATAGCTTATCGTGGTTTGATCACTATCTTGTGTGCATGGAGCCATAGGATAACTTTCTGCTACCTGCTGATTTTTAGCAGATACTGAATCATAGCTGGGATTATTACCCGTCCCATTACACCCAGAACATTTAATGTCCTCAGGGTCCTTGCCACCGCAATATGTCGGAGTATAAGGATCATTTTCTGTTGGATCACAGCTTTGGACTGTGCCTTTGCCGCCACACAATCTACAAACTTTATCTTTGGCCACTTGTTTATCCAAATCTGA
>ENA-UZWT01009917-UZWT01009917.1-metagenome-genome-assembly--contig:-Day-1-50m-contig-9917_pt1 | contig 20229 bp, 20 predicted proteins | sample MGYA00260338_ERZ794898 | MGnify/ENA metagenome assembly ERZ794898 | reverse complement strand
AAGATTGACAAAGCATCTAAGAGTGTTTTAAATACAATTAAGAATAGCGCATTACCAGTATTAAGTATTTCCGCAAAAAAGAAAGAAAGTATCGATCAATTAAAAAAATCACTGTTAGATTTGGCTGGTAAAGAAGCATTAGATAAAAATCAGTTGATAGTTACTAATTCAAGGCATTATGATATTCTTTTAAAATCTCTTGAAGAAATCATAAAAGTTCAAAACGGAATTGATCAAAACTTATCAGGCGATTTACTAGCAATCGATTTAAGACAAGCGCTATATTATTTAGGAGAAATTACCGGAAAAGTAAGTAATGATGACTTATTGGGTAATATTTTTGCTAATTTCTGTATTGGAAAGTGATTCCAAAGAATAACAGTCGTATACTGCTTCCACTTGCTCGACTCTAACTAATTCAGATGGTGAAAGAAACGGAATACCCAATCCTAGGCCTCTTAAAATAAAAAGTGCTCCAATAATCACTACAAATACCGGAATCATTTTTAAGGTTTGTTGTTTAATTTTTTGAGTTAAAAAATTTCCTAAAAAAATGACTGAAGTCATTAGTGGTATCGTACCAAGTCCAAAAAACAGCATGTATAAACTTCCTTCAGGAGCAGAACTAGAGGCTAAAGCACCAAAGATTGCCATGTAAACTAATCCACATGGTAAAAAACCATTTAAAAACCCCATTGTAAAAAAAGTTCCTGGATCTTTTTTCTTTAATTCTGGCCCCATTCTATTGATAATTTTACCTACAATTTTATACATGGGTTTGGAGAAATTGTAGTTGTTGAATAGTTTTGACGGAATTATAATTATTATTATCATGAGTACTCCAATAATAATAGATATATGCTGTTGTATTCCAAAAATATTTAAATGTTGACCAAGAAGTCCAAAAATTAAACCAAAAAAAGAATAGGTAAATAAGCGACCTATATGATAACTCAACAACTGGAGCAATCGTTTAATTGGTTTTTTATGATCAAGAGGTAATAAAAATGCAATTGGACCACACATCCCAATACAATGAAAACTTCCAAGTAAACCAAATATGAGAGCAGAATATAGCATTAGTAATTAATTGATTTTTTGTATAAATAATTTATTTCATTTTGAGTGAATTCGATGGTAATGTTCCAGCGACCATCTATTAACATATAATCAGGTATCAGTAATTTTGAGTCTGTCAATTTTAATAAAATTTCAAAATCTAATTCTTGATTAGATGGTCTATAAAGCATTACTTTACCATAAGTATTAAATGAATCTATTTCTTCTGGAAAAGTAATTAACCACCCCTGTGGTGTTTTAATTCCTGAAATAGATTTACTTAGCTTTTTTGTATTGGCTTCTGCATCAATTTCTGTTTGATATGCCATTTCTTTTGCATAGTACTCATTGGTTACTAAATCATGACTGTATTTTTTACTGGTACTCATCGTTATGACCATGTAGAGTATAAAACTCATAAAAGCCAACATACCTAGAACAATTCCTTTTCCCCAATTCCATTTTATTATTTTAATCATCGATTATAGTTTTATTTTAAGTTTTAACATTAGCTTTTTTTTTATCGGGTGAATTATCTTTTATTTTTAAATTTCTTGCTATCATTTTAATCTCTTGACATTTTAAGTCTGTTTTTAATCCTTTTTTACAAGCATCACAACATTTTTTTTTCTGTATCCATAAGTCACATATTTATTACTTAATAATTATTTTATTTATAACTACGAGGTCCTAAAAATGATGTTGAGGTGCTTTCAATTAATTCATTATTACTGTAAACATCAATTATTAAGTTATTTTTATCACTACTTAGAGCGCTAGCATTAATTTCTATAAACAGAGTGCCCTCAGCCAATCCTTCCTTTGAGACATTGAAATCTTTTTGGGATACTACATGAATCGTTCCTACTGTTGAGCGTAATTTAAAATTTACGTTATTAATATCTGAAACCGTCTTGTTTACAAGTTTATAAGTATATACATTGCTAATCATATTATCAGCCTTATACTCATATAATTGTCCTGGTATCCTTAATATACGTGCTTCGATATCATTACGTAAAAAAAGCATTCCAGTTAATAGAGTCAATAAAATTCCTAATACTACTGCATATCCTTTCATTCGCAGAGTAATCTTAAATTTTTCTTTTTTTTCAATATTAACCTCACTGGTATAACGTATAAGACCTTTTGGAAGGTTTACAGATTTCATCATAAAATCACAAGCATCTATACAAGCATTACAGTTTGTACATTCAAGCTGTGTTCCGTTACGTATGTCAATTCCTGTTGGGCATACGTGTAAACAGGCAAAACAATCTATACAGTCACCCTTTCCTGATTTAACTCTGTCTTCATTTTTTTTAAATTTAGCTCTGCCTACGTTTTTTTCTCCACGGTTATAATCATACGCTACCACAATGGATTGATTATCTAACAGTACTCCCTGTAATCTTCCGTATGGACAGGCTATTATACATACTTGCTCTCTAAACCATGCAAAAACAAAATAAAATATACCCGTAAAAATGAGCAAGGATAAAAGGGTACTTAAATGTTTTGACGGACCCTCTGTTATATAGCGAATCAACTGATCACTCCCAATAAAATATGCTAGAAAAATATTTGCAATTAAAAAGGAAATCACAAAAAAAACTGACCATTTTAATGACCTTTTAATTATTTTTTCTTTATTCCATGGCATTTTTTGCAACCTTTTTTGTTTACCACGATCTCCTTCAATCCAATATTCAATTCGTCGGAAAACCATTTCCATAAATATGGTTTGGGGACATAACCATCCACAAAATAATCTGCCAAATATCACTGTAAATAGAATAACAAAAACAACGCCTATAATCATCATCATAACTATCAAATGAAAATCTTGTGGCCAAAATGGAAAGCCAAAAATATTAAATCGGCGTTCCAACACATTGAACAATAAAAATTGGTTGTCACCAATTTTTATAAAAGGTGAAGAAAATAAAAATATAAGTAGAATATAGCTAACGTATTTGCGATATTCATACCATTTACCAATTGGTTTTTTGGGATATAACCATGCTCGTTTTCCTTTATCATTAAGGGTTCCTATGGAATCTCTAAAATTATCCTGACCTTGTTCCGCCATTATATCATTTAATCAAGCAATCTCTAATTTAGTAGTTTCCTCTAAAAGTAAAATAAACACTGCATCAAAAACACCAACAATTGATAGTATTTTTCCTTCAGGGATAATAAAAGAATCAAAACACTCTAGCCTGAAGCTATTAGCTTCGGTATTAAAATCTATTTCACCTTGCACTACCATAATTTTTCCTTGTAGTAATGGAATATAATCTGTAAACTCTGTACCGCTTCGTAAACCTATTGCTAATAGTTTTTTTCCATCTTTATAATAAATATGCTTTATGATTGGCTTGTCGCTTTTGGTTAAGGCCACTGATATATCATTTAATACGAGCATATTTATTTTTTAATCTTTGTTACTACTTTTTTACTAAGTATTCGAAAATTTTTTTATTTTTTTTCTTTTAGTGACTCAGCATCTTTCCATATTTCACCCTCAGATTTTTTGGATTCCAAAGGATTCGTATTTTCAAAACTCATTACATAACTTGCTACTTGAGCAATTTCTAAAGGCTTTAAATCATTTTTCCAAGCTATCATACCTTTACCGTTTCGCCCACCATCAGCAATAGTTTTAAATATATTTTTAATACCTCCGCCTAATATCCAATAGTTATCAGTAAGATTTGGACCTATTCCACCACCGCCGTCAGATTTATGACAAACTGCACAATTATTTAAATAAATATCCTTACCAGCATTAAAATCACTTGCATCCGTTAACAATATCACAGAATTTTCATCTACTAAATCTTTTGCAGTTTTTTTCCACTCTTCAATTTCAATCATAGCCTCAGCAACAGCTAATTCATATTCTTCATCTTGATTATAATCATTATAAATTTCAAATCTCACTAAATAAATCACTGCAAAAATGATAGTAAAATAAAAACCGTATTTCCACCAAGGTGGTAAGTCATTATCTAGTTCTTGAATACCATCATAATTATGATCTAAAATGATTTCACTCTCCTCTTCGATATTTTTAGAACCCAATAAAGCTTTATAATAAATTTTAATCCACATAAATTGATTCGCTTTTTTTAAGGCTATTCTTGCGTCATACTTTTCTTTAGCCTCTAAATTTAATGAGTTGTATATCACTCTAGATATAGCTGCTAAGCAAATTTCACATGATATATGAAAGAATATTAGCCCTCCCCAAATACTCCATAACCATGGTTGATTTATAAAAATAGAAACATCTCCAGAGGTACCAATCCAATTCAAAAAGTAAAGGCTAATACCAGCAAAAATTAGTATTCTAAAATAGGATGTTATACTTCTCATAATACTGTTTTGTTAGTTATAATAGTGTCATCTTTAAGAGGAAGATTACTCACCTCGTCAATATGTGTCTTCTTTGCAGTAAATACCCACCAAAAAAGAACTAAAAAGAAAACGAAAAATATAAGTAGTGAAATCATTGGATAGATAGCAACACCATCAATATTTTCTAAATTCCCCTTCACAAATTTTAACATATCTTATTTATTTAAATTTTTATAATTACTATTAGTTCTTAACTTTAATATCGGTACCTAATCTTTGTAAATAAGCAATTAAAGCTACTACTTCACGATTGCGCATCTCAATAAAATCTTTTCCATTTTCATTATAATTATTCTTTTCTGCTTCATAGGATTTTTTAAAATCTGGATCATTATAAAGATTTTCTTCTATTTGAGTTCCTTGTTCCAGCATCCATTCTTGAGCACGAGCAATTTCATCTTCTGAATAAGGAACTCCAAGAGTTACCATAGCTTTCATTTTCACTTCAGTATCACTTTTATCAAGTTTATCACTAATTAGCCATTTATAAGATGGCATAATCGATCCTGAGGATGTGCTTTGTGGATCATAAAAATGATTTAAATGCCAATTATCACTGTATTTTCCACCTATACGTAATAAATCAGGTCCTGTTCTTTTACTTCCCCATAAAAATGGATGATCGTAGATAAACTCTCCAGCTTTGGCATATTCACCATAACGTTCTACCTCACTTCGGAATGGCCTAATCATTTGCGAATGGCAACTAACACAACTTTCTCTAATGTAAATATCTCGACCTTCTAATTCAAGGGGAGTATAAGGTTTAACACTTGTAATAACCGGAATATAATCATCTACAACTAATGATGGTATAATTTGTACCATACCCCCTATTAAAATAGCTACTGTAGCAAAAATTGTCAGCTTTATAGGACGTCTTTCTAACCATGTATGATACGCTTCTTTAGTAGTTCGTTTATTAGTTACTTTTTCTAAAGGGGCTGCCTCTGCGAGTTCATCTGTTACTTTAGATCCATTTCTAGCAGTCATAATTATGTTATAAACTCCAATTAATGCACCTACAATAAACATCGTTCCACCAATAGCACGCATCCAATACATTGGCATTATTTCACTTAAGGTTTCTAAAAAATTACCATAGGTAAGTGTTCCATCGGGATTGAATTGTTTCCACATTGAAGCCTGAACAAATCCTGCAACATACATAGGTAGAGCATATAAAATAATACCCAATGTTCCGATCCAAAAATGCGTATTAGCAAGTTTTATTGACCAAAGTTTTGTTTTAAATAATTTAGGCACCATCCAATAAATCATACCAAAAGTTAAAAATCCATTCCAAGCTAACGCACCCACATGAACGTGAGCTATCACCCAGTCACTAAAATGTGCAATGGCATTTACATTTTTAAGTGATAACATGGGTCCTTCAAAGGTTGCCATACCGTATCCTGTGATTGCAACAACCATAAATTTAAGAACCGGATCAGTACGGACTTTATCCCAAGCACCACGTAGAGTTAACAAACCATTTATCATACCTCCCCAAGAGGGAGCAATAAGCATTATTGAAAAAGCCACACCCAGGTTTTGTGCCCAATCTGGCAGTGAAGAATACAATAGGTGATGTGGTCCTGCCCAAATATAAATAAATATCAATGACCAAAAATGCACGATCGATAGTCGATACGAATAAACGGGTCTATTTGCAGCTTTGGGGACAAAATAATACATCAATCCTAGAAAAGGAGTTGTAAGAAAAAATGCAACAGCATTATGTCCATACCACCACTGCACTAAAGCATCTTGTACTCCAGCGTACATCGAATAGCTTTTTAGTGCGCCAACAGGAATAGCCATACTATTCACAATATGCAGTACTGCTACAGTCACAAAAGTCCCTAAATAAAACCAAATCGCCACATATAAGTGACGTTGTCTTCTTTTAAGAATAGTTCCTATTAAATTTAAACCAAAAGCTACCCATATTAATGCAATAGCAATATCAAAAGGCCACTCAAGTTCAGCATATTCTTTAGAAGAGGTATAACCAAGTGGAAGTGTAATAGCAGCACCCACAATAATAATTTGCCATCCCCAAAAGTTTAAATTACTCAACCAATCTTTCCACATACGAGCTTTTAGTAATCTTTGTGTAGAATAATAAACTCCAGCGAAAATTGCATTCCCAACAAATGCAAAAATAACTGCATTGGTATGTAAAGGGCGTAAACGACCAAAACTTAACCATGAAATCCCATCGGTTATGTTTGGAAATAAAAACATGAAGGCTAAAAGCAATCCCACACTCATTCCTATAATACCCCAAAACATAGTGGCTACAATAAACTTGCGTACTATTTTATTATCGTAATAAAACTTTTGTAATTCCATAATTAGTTAACTGATATTTCTATTAAGTAGAGAGTTATTATTTTGATTTATTTAAGTTCTTATCTTTTATTAATTCATCGTCAAAAAGTATTCTAACTGAAGGTGTATAGGTATCATCAAATTGACCTTTTTTAACAGACAATAAAAAAGCAATAAAAAAGATTATAGCTAGCGTAACGCTTATTATTAACAACATATAAATTATACCCATAACTATTCTTAATTTATAGAGTAAAATTAATTTAGTTGCGTTTGTTAAATGATGATATTTGTCAGCTTCTTAGAATATCTTAAAACTTAAGTTTTATAGTGTCTAGTTTTTTAATTCTAATTAGAATTATTGCTGTTTAGTTGCTTTCCTATTACATGAGTATATAATGTTGTAAAAACTACAATACTTATAGAACTAAGCGGCATTAAAATAGCCGCAACTACGGGTACTAAATGTCCTGAAATTGCATAAGCTAATCCAATTACATTGTAACATAAAGAAAAAATAAAAGAGTATTTTATAATTTTTTTTCCTTTTTTAGATAACTCTATAAACTGAGTTATATCAGAAAATCGCTTTGCATCTAATATTCCATCACTAGCAGGTGAAAAAACATTTATATTTTCTGAAATTACCAAACCTACATCACTTTGTGCCAATGCACCAGCATCATTTAATCCATCACCTACCATCATAACTTTCCTTTTATTATTTTGTAATTTTTTGATATAGTGTAGTTTATCCAATGGTTTCTGATTAAAAACAAACTCTGTATTTAGTGGTAAAACTCCACTTAAATAGGATTTCTCACCGTCATTATCACCAGATAGTACTACTATATTAAAATTATCTGCAAGCGAAGAAAATACTTGTTCCATTCCCTGTCGGTACTGATTTAAAAAAATATAGCACCCCTTGTAAGAGTCATTTAAACTTATATGTACAGCGGTTTGATTTAAAAGAGTTTTTGTAACAACTTTTTTGCTATCAACTACAAAACTATAAGAACCTACTTTGATTTTGTTTTCTTTCGAAAACCCAACAATTCCTGAACCTATCTCTTCTTTAAAACTATCCAGTACATCTATATCATACTTTTGTAACATTTCGTAAAGTGACCTACTTAACGGGTGGTTAGATGCACGCAGGGTTGAACTAAGTAATTTGTATTCCTCATTATTAAGCGTAACACCTTCATAAGTAATAATATTTTTATGATTTGTAGTGAGTGTCCCTGTTTTATCAAAAACTACGGTATCAATTTCTCCAAGTTGCTCAATTACTTTACTATTTTTCAAATAACATTGATGTCTTCCAAAAACACGAAGTAGATTACCTAACGTAAATGGTGCAGCCAATGCAAAAGCACAAGGACAAGCCACAATAAGTACAGCAGTAAACACATTGAGTGCTAATGAAGGTTCATAAACTATCCAAAAAAGTGTGGCGACTAAGGCAATTAATAGAATACTTACGGTAAAATATTTACTTATTTGATCAGTAATACCTTGGAAAGTGCTTTCATTTTTTTTGTCAAATACTTCATTAGACCACAGTTGAGTGAGGTAACTTTGCTTGACAGATTTTAAAACTTCTAATTCTATTAAACCCGATTGTTGCTTTCCTCCCGCAAATAACTTATCTCCAGGTTTTTTCGAAAGTGGTGCAGCTTCACCTGTAACAAAACTATAATCAATTAATGCGTTTCCATTGATAAGAACACTATCTACAGGGATGAGTTCATTGTTTCGAATAATTATTATATCACCCTTAACTAGATCATATACCTGGACCTGTTCTTCTTTATTTATTTTAAAAATTTTATTTTCTTCAGAATTATCATCTGCTTTGAAATTCTTTATTAATCTTGTTACGGCTAATGGAAAATAAGATTTATAGTCACGTTCAAAAGATAAAAAAGCGTAGGTTTTTTGCTGGAAATATTTTCCTAATAATAAAAAGAATATAAGCCCCACCATACTATCCAAAAATCCAGTTCCCCAATCCATCGTAATTTCGACAGCAGAACGAAGAAATAACACAAAAATACCAATAGCAATAGGCACATCTATATTAAGAGTTTTCATACTCATACTTTTAAAAGCTGATATAAAATAATCTCGACCTGAATAAAACACAACAGGAATAGAAAATACAAATATTAACCAACGGAATAAATATTTATATTTTTCTAACCAAAACTCTGAAAGTTCAAAATATTCTGGAAACGACAGAAACATAATATTACCAAAAGCAAATCCCGCAACACCAAGTTTATAAATTAAACTACGATCAATTTCTATGTCTTTTTCAGCAGTATCATCTAAAGAAATATTAGGCTCATAACCAATTTTACATAGTAATAACACAACCTCATGAAGCTCAATTTCATCAGAAGAAAACGTAATTCGTACCGTTTTTTTTGGGAAATTAACCTGAGAAAAAATTATTTTTTTATTTAGTCTATTTAGGTTTTCTAAAACCCAAATACAAGAACTACAGTGTATGGAAGGAATATTAAAAGAAACGATTTGGACACTCTGTTCGTTAAATTCAAGGAGCTTGTTTGCGATAGATTTATTCCTAAGAAAATCAAACTTTCCTTCAAAAAGAGTTGGTGTTGTTCCAGGATTTAAATCTAATTCATAATAATATGACAAATCATTTTCATCTATAATATCAAAAACAGTCTTACATCCGTAGCAGCAAAAAAGTTTATTTTTATGCTCAATAGCTTTTGTTGTAAATTCACCACAATGGAAGCAAACCCCCATATAATTCATAAGTTTAATCGTTAGAACTATTGCAAATATTAACAAGACTAAATCTGAAAACGATGATATATATCATCATTTTAGCTAAAACTTTTGTAATAAATTTCTACTTAGACTATATTTACAACAACTAACTATTATTAATGGAAGAATATCAAGATGAACGATGTGAGAATTGTATAATAAGGCAACTAAATTCTCTGAAAGCTCTCAGTAAAGAAGAACTTAAAAAGATATCTGACAGTAAAGTCACAAAAACAATCAAAAAGGGTGATGCTATTTTTACGGAGGGTGAGAGACTAAATGGAGTCTTTTGCGTTCGTAATGGTGTATCGAAACTTTCAAAAATGAGTGATAATGGTAAAGATACTATTGTTAAAATTGCAGCTAAAGGCGAGGTTCTTGGTCAACGATCAGTAATCACCGATGAAAAAACTAATTTAAGTGCTGTAGCTTTAAATAATATGGACCTTTGTTACATACCAAAAAAACATCTAACGGATAGTTTAAATATAAACCCTCTATTTACAAAAGCTATTTTAGTCCATATGGCAAGTGACCTTAAATTTGCGGATAATATAATTGTTAATATGGCTCAAAAGAATGTTCGACAAAGAGTAGCAGAGGTACTTACCTATCTGTATGATAATTTTGGAGTGGATTCCGAAGACTACATTACATTAACGTTGACCAGAGAGGATATTGCCAATGTGGTTGGCACTGCTAAAGAAGCCTGTATTAGAACATTAACCTCGTTTAGAAAGGAGGGCTGGATATCCACAAAAGGAAAACGTATAAAGTTAAATGATAAAGCAGCACTACAAAAACTGATTGATGGTATATAAATTATAATAAATATATCCTATAATACAGTCGAATGACTTTACAGTATCATTCCTGCAGCCACTGTTTCGTGAGTAACATCATCTATTAAAATAAAACTTCCAGTAGTCCTATTATCTCTGTATTCATCAACCATTAAAGGTCTTGTTGTTCTAATTTTTACTCGAGCAATATCATTCATACATAAATCCTTATTATTTTCTTCACGACTGTAGGTATTAATATCTATCTTATACATAATACTTTTTATCATTGCTTTTTGCTCATTTGAAGTATGTAATATAGTATATTTTGCTCTTGGTTTAGCTTTTGTATTATTTAACCAACACAACATGGTGTCAAATTCTTGAATTGCTCTTGGTTGATTTGCAGTTTTTACTATCATATCTCCCCTACTTACATCGATGTCATCGTTTAAAGTGATTGTTATAGACATAGGTGCAAAAGCTTCATTTAAATTACCATTCATAGTATCAATAGACTTAATAGTTGAATTAAAACCAGAAGGCATGACTGTAATATGATCACCAGGTCTTAAGATCCCACTTACTAAGCGACCTGCATATCCCCTGTAGTCAATGAAGCCCTCTCTTTGGGGTCTTAAAACTGTTTGAACAGGAAAGCGTGCATCAATTTTATTAATATCACTACTTATGTGTAAGTTTTCTAGAGTGTTCAATAATGGAGCACTGTGATACCAATCAATATTTTTTGATCTATTAACTACGTTATCACCATCCAGAGCACTTATAGGAATAAAACGAATGTCCTTCGCATAAAGCTTAGATGAAAATTGTTCAAATTGGACAATAATTTGATTGTAAATTTCTTCCGAATAATCAATTAAGTCCATTTTATTTATACAAACAATTATATGAGGTATTTGTAGTAATGAAGCAATAAAAGCGTGCCTCTTTGTTTGTTCTATTACTCCATTTCTAGCATCAATCAAAATGATAGCCACATTTGCAGTAGATGCTCCGGTGACCATATTTCTGGTATATTGAATGTGACCTGGAGTGTCTGCTATAATAAATTTTCGCTTAGGAGTTGTAAAATATCGATAGGCAACATCTATGGTTATACCTTGCTCACGTTCATCTCTAAGTCCATCAGTAAATAAAGCCAAATCAATACCCTTGTACCCCTTGCGCTTACTTGTTAAAGCAATATCTTCCAGCTGATCTTCAAAAATAGCTTTGCTATCGTATAGTAGCCTTCCAATTAAAGTACTTTTTCCATCATCAACACTACCTGCGGTTGTAAATCGTAATAATTGATTATTATCTATTTGCATAATTGTTATAATAAAAATTAAAAGTAGCCTTGACGTTTCCTATCCTCCATTGCAGAATCACTTCGCTTGTCATCACTCCGATTTCCTCTCTCTGTTTGTTTTAATGCAGCAACTTCAGCAATAATTTTTTCTACGGTATCTGCATCTGATTCAATCCCTCCAGTAATAGTAATATCTCCTAAAGTTCTAAAGCGAATATTTTTAGTTTGTATAGACTCATCATTTTGTAAGATTAAATGCTTTGAGACCGGAATCCATGAATCATTTCTCCATACCACATCTCTCTGGTGTGCTTTGTAAAGAGAAGGTATATTTATATGCTCTCTTTTAAGGTAATTCCAAACATCCATCTCTGTCCAATTACTAATTGGAAAAGCTCTAAAATGTTCGCCTTCAAAATATTTACCGTTTAATATATTCCACAATTCAGGACGTTGATTTTTTGGATCCCATTGACCAAAGTCATCTCTATGCGAAAAAAAACGTTCTTTTGCTCTTGCTTTTTCCTCATCTCTTCTTCCTCCTCCTATGGCACAATCAATTTTATTATCCGCAATGGCATCCAATAAAGTCGTTGTCTGTAGTGCGTTTCTAGTAGCATTTTTCCCTTTTTCTTCAGATACTCTTCCTTGATCAATTGATTTTTGAACTGATCCAACAATTAATTCCACATCAAGTTGATCTACTAATTGATTTCTAAAACTGATTGTTTCTGGAAAATTATGTCCAGTATCTACATGCAAAAATGAAAAAGGAATTTTAGAGGGATAAAAAGCCTTTTGAGCTAAATGGGCCACTAGTATAGAGTCTTTCCCACCAGAAAAAAGTAAAACTGGATTCTGAAATTGTGCCCAGACCTCTCGAAGAATGAAAATGGCTTCAGACTCTAATTCATCTAAATAATTTAAATAATATTTTTTCATTTTAAATTAATTCTAGTTTAGGTTTAATTTTATTGATAATCATCTTTACAGCTTGGGTTATGTCTGTTTTTGTAGTATCTATTTTTAAATCCGGATTTTCAGGGCATTCATAAGGAGCACTGACTCCAGTAAAATCTTTGATTAAACCATTTTCAGCTCTGACATACAAACCTTTTGGATCTCTATTTTTACAAACCGCTAAGGGAGTATCTACAAAAATTTGAATAAAATTTTCATTCTTTACTGTATTTTTAACAAATTCTCTGTCATTTTTATAGGGTGAAATAAATGCTGATAAAACTACTAAACCTCCGTCAATCATTAAACTTGACACTTCAGCTATCCGTCTAATATTTTCTCTCCTATCAGCGGGAGAAAAAGACAAATCATTGTTCAAACCCTTTCTAACATTATCACCATCCAATAAATAAGTCCTTATATTCATTTTATGCAGTTCTTTTTCAAGCGCATTAGCAATGGTAGATTTTCCCGAACCAGAAAGACCAGTAAACCATATTAAAAAAGAACCATGATTGTTGAGTTGACTTCTTTGGTTTTTTGAAACTGAAAACTGATTTGGAATTATATTTTTTTGCATTAATTGTTTTTTTTATTTAGTCCAAAAGGAATTTTTATCCATATTCTTTCATGAATATAATAAAGTATAAATTTACTAATTAACTCCAACAAGGCAATAAAAAGTGCTATTTCATTAAATTCATTCAAAACAGCTCCTGATATTAAAAATGTAGTCGTAGTTGCTACCAATCGCCACGAAATGGTTTTTAATAAAGATTGTTGTTTTGAAAATATAAAAGATTTAATAAGTTGTAACCAAGCTCTCTCGTGAGCATAATAAATTAATAATTTAAGAAAAAACTCAATAAATCCAATTTTTAAAGCATTTTCAAAACTGCATTGGTCCAACACACAAGTAATGATAAAAACCACTAAAAAAGTATCTGTAGTTGCTATAATGCGCCAAGAAATCCCTTTTACTAAACTTCTTTCATGAGATTCATTAATCATACTATCTAATTAGTCACTAAAAAATGTGGATTCAATAAATTTTGTTTGTTATATTTTAGTGGTTCATTTGTGGTTACATCGGTTACTTTTACTCCTACAGCCTCGCAAATAGCTTGACCTGCAGCCGTATCCCATTCCATTGTTGGAGCAAATCTTGGATAGATTTCTGCCCCGCCTTCTGCTATTAGACAAAATTTTAGAGAACTCCCTTTTGAAACAATTTTAGTTTTATTTGTCTTTTCAATTTTCAAAATATAGTTTTTGGTAGTTTCATTTAAATGAGACCTACTCCCAACAATTCTTAGAATATTATTTTGTTGTTGCGTGGGAAAAATCTCAACTGCTTTGTTAAATATATCGTCTATAGATAAAGTGTTAGTTGTTAATAGCACCTTGTATGACTTTGAACAATCCTCTGATGTAAAATACAAGGTTTTTGAAGCAGGGATGTAAATAACACCTAAAATAGGCTTACAATTTTCAATTAAGGCGATATTTACTGTAAACTCACCATTCCTTTTAATAAATTCTTTGGTACCATCCAAGGGATCAACAATCCAACATTGATTCCAGTTTTTTCTTTCTTCATAAGCTGAAATTTTATTTTCTTCGCTAATAATGGGAATTTTGGATTTAAGCAAGTGTCTATTTATTATTTCGTTTGCATTTTTATCAGCTAAGGTAAGCGGAGATTCATCTTTTTTGTAGGCAACATCAATCTTGTTTGAATAAACACTCATAATCGCATCTCCGGCCTCTAAAGAGGCAATAATAGCAATACTTAAAAGGTCTTTCATCTCGAAAAATTTAATATTCAAATTTACAAAAAACGAATCATTAATTTAATGACTTTTCTCAGTTAATGAATAAATAAAATTTAAAAAATCGTTTTTTTTGACTCCTAAAAATTTGCTTCATAAATAAATCCCAAAGAATTTTAATAACCTAGTATTTCAGTTATTTTTGCAATTCAATAAATTTATATTATGAAATACCTTTCTATATTAATTTCGACCTTTTTACTGTTTGCATGCAATTCAAAAAGTGACACCTACACTTTAAGTGGAAAAGCAATAGGTTTTGAAGACGGTACTAAAATAATCGTAAGTGAAGTAATAAATAACCAGCCAAAAGCCATAGATACTTTAATGGTACAATCAGAATCATTTTTAGGAGAATATCCAAATAGTGAGGCATTAACCTTAAACTTACTTCAAATAGAAAATGTAAAATCAACTATTTTGTATTTTCCAGAAAACATAAATTTGAAAGCAACTATTTATAAAGATAGTATCAAATCATCTTTTGTTAAAGGAGGAACTCAAAATGATTCCTACAGAGAATTTACTGACCAATTAAAGAGATTCAATAAAATTAAAAGTGAAAAAGCACAGTTGTTTAAGCAAGCTAGGAAAGAGCAAGACGGAATTCTTGCCCAAGACTTACAGCAAGAAATTAGTGACCTAGCAGTCCAGGAAAATGATTATAAAATTGATTTTGTTTCTAAAAATCCAAATTCATTATTTTCTGTTTTATTATTAACAGAATTAGTGAGTAAGAAAGAAATCTCAAGTGCAGATGCTACTAAAATAATTAAATCATACAGCCCAAAAATTGCAGCAACCCCAAGTTCTAAAGAATTAAGGAATACTATTGCTGCTATGAAAAAGGCAGAAGTAGGTGGATTAGCACCCGATTTTTCGGCACCAACTCCTACAGGGAAGCAGCTTGCCCTTAGTGAGGTTTTAGGAAAATATACGATTATTGATTTTTGGGCTTCTTGGTGTAAACCGTGCAGAAGAGAAAATCCGAATGTGGTAAACGTATACAATCAATACCACGACAAAGGGTTAAACATCATTAGTGTTTCATTAGACAAGGCAGGCCAAAAAGAACGGTGGCTAAAAGCTATTGAGACGGACCAAATGAACTGGGAACATGTTTCCAATTTAAAAGGATGGAACGAACCTATTGCAAAAATGTACAATGTACGGTCGATACCCGCTACTTTTTTATTGGATGAAAACGGTACTATTATTGCAAAAAATTTAAGAGGACCAGCGCTAGGTCAAAAAATAGCTTCTTTATTAGACAATAATTAAATTCCTTATCGAGTGTTCTGCTATTTTATATTTTTTTAAATTTAATTAAAATAAATAATAATAATAAAGGGACCGATAATAAAGCGATAATCCATAGTTGAGTTTGGATCAGTGATGGAGCCATAAGAATCGTTAAAAAATAACCCGCTAATGCTCCTCCAAAATGTGCGTCATGTCCTATATTATCTGTTCTTTTTTTCATTCCGTAAATAGAATACAATAAATACAATATACCGAATAACCACGCAGGAATAGGAATGGGTACAAAAAACAAGTATAAACTCATATTAGGATAAAATAAAATAGCTGAATATAAAATACCAGAAACAGCACCACTAGCGCCAATAGCACTATAATGAAGTTCATTTTTGTGAAAGTAAAAGGAAAACAAATTACCTATTAATAAACTTGCCACATAAATTAAAACAAAATTGACTGCACCAACAGACACTAACACTGGATTCGTAAAAAAATATAAGGTTAACATATTAAATAATAAATGAGAAAAATCTAAATGCAAAAACCCAGAACTAAACATTCTAAATTGTTCGCCTCTTTTTATATAACCGATATTAAATTTGTATTTTTCAAAAAATGAATAATCTTTAAATCCCTTCATTGAAATAATAACATTTGCTGCAATAATGACTAATGTTACGATATGTATATTTCCCATAAACTTTATTCTAAAATAGAACAATAAAATTAGTAGTTTTGTTTTAAATTATACTATGCAATTACTTATTTATATTTTAGTTTATCCACTATTATGGGTTTTATCTATTTTACCTACCAATATATTGTATGGGTTTTCTAATTTTTTATTTTATATAGTTTACTACTTATTTAACTATAGAAAAAAAGTAGTACGAGACAATTTACGCCTATGCTTTCCTGAAAAATCATTAAAAGAAGTAAAGAAAATAGAAAAAAGATTCTTTCGGCATTTGTGTGATATGTTTGTAGAATCGATAAAGTCAATCAGTATTTCGGAGGCAGAAATTAGAAAACGATATAAGTTCACCAATATAGAGGAAGTCAATAAAATTGAAGCCGCCAACAAAAGTATTTTACTCATGTGCGCACATTATGGAAGTTGGGAATGGATATTTATAATTCAGAGATATGTAAGTACTGATGGATATGCTATTTATAAAAAAATTGAAAATAAATATTTTGATCAACTCGTTAGGAAAATTCGAGCAAAATACAATACCTATTTAATTACTAATAAAGAAACTTTTACCAGTATGAGAGAGCATAAAAGACTCGGTAAAAAAGGAATTTATGGTTTTTTATCTGACCAATCGCCAAAAATAAAAAGTGCGTATCACTGGAAGGAATTTATGAATATAAAAGTACCTGTGCATACGGGAGCTGAAAAANNGTATTTTTTAAAACTAAAAAAGTAAGAAGAGGGTATTACGAGACCACATTTAAAACCCTGACTTTAAATCCAAATGAGTATGAAAATTATCAAATAACGGATTTATTTATTAAGTACCTGGAAGATATGATTCATGAAGAACCTGCTCATTATTTATGGACCCACAAACGTTGGAAACATAGAAATAAAGTTCCAAAAGAATTTCAATAAATGACAATTTATTTAGGTGTAAAATCTAATAATTAGACTATATATCAGCGATTAATTTAATTTCGTTAATCATTTTATCGGCTAAAAGATTAGCTTCTTCCTGAGATTTTGCTTCGGTATAAATTCTTATAATAGGTTCGGTATTTGACTTTCTTAAGTGTACCCAGTTTTCTTCAAAGTCTATCTTTACTCCGTCAATAGTATTGATTTCTTCGGAAGCGTATTTTTGCTCCATTGTCTTTAAAATTCCATCAACATTTAATTGAGGTGTTAATTGAATTTTTTTCTTACTCATAAAATAAGAGGTATAGGTTTTTCTAAGCGAACTTACCGAGGTTTTTAGGTCTGCTAAATAACTTAAAAACAATGCGATTCCCACCAAGCTATCTCTACCATAGTGCAATTCTGGATAAATAATACCTCCATTTCCTTCGCCGCCAATTACCGCATTAGTTTCTTTCATTTTTGTAACTACATTCACCTCTCCTACTGCGCTAGCCGTATAGGTTCCGTTTCTCTTTTTAGTAATATCGCTTAAAGCTCTCGATGAAGACATGTTAGAAACCGTGTTCCCTGGAGTATGTTGCAATACATAGTCAGCAACTGCTACTAAGGTATATTCCTCTCCAAACATATCGCCGTTTTCATCTACAAAAGCCAAACGATCTACGTCGGGATCAACTACAATTCCGAAATCAGCACGTTCTTCTAATACTTTATTCATTAAATCACCCAAATGTTCCTTTAAAGGTTCTGGGTTGTGAGGAAACTCGCCGTTAGGAGTACAATACAACTTTACTGGCTCAACACCTAAGGCTTCTAGGAGAGCCGGTACTGCAATACCACCTGTTGAATTAACACCATCTACAACCACTTTAAATTTTGCTTTTTTTATAGCCTCAACATTCACGAGCGGTAAGTCTAAAATTTCGTCTACGTGCAAATCTATATAGGCATGGTTAGTCGTTATTTTTCCCAAATTATCCACCTCAGAAAAATCGATTAGTTCATTTTCTGCAATATCCAATATCATTTGACCTTCCTTAGCATTTAAAAACTCCCCTTTATGGTTTAATAATTTAAGAGCATTCCATTGTTTTGGGTTGTGACTAGCGGTTAATATAATTCCTCCATCGGCATGATCCAACACTACAGCAACTTCAACAGTTGGTGTAGTCGATAAATCTAAATCTACCACATGAATACCTAAACCTACTAAAGTATTCATCACTAATTGTTGCATCATATGCCCCGATATACGCGCATCTCTTCCAACTACTACTTTATAATGATCTTTAGCTACTTGTTGTTTTAGCCAACAACCATAGGCAGCTGCATATTTTACTGCATCTAAAGGGGTTAAGTTCTCCCCTTGTTTTCCTCCAATAGTTCCTCTAATACCAGAAATAGACTTAATTAATGTCATCCTATAAATTTTAAACAAAGATACTTTTAAATCATAAAAACTTCATAAGCATTTTGTAATTTGTGAAAGTATTTTTTTTAAATTTAATAAACCTTTTAATGTTTAATTTATAATTAAAGTGAACTATTTAGCACATATTTATTTATCTAACGAGGAAGAAGAAATTACTCTAGGTAATTTTATAGCAGATGGTGTAAAAGGAAAAAAGTACATTCAATTTCCTTCGGGTATTCAACAGGGGATTTTATTACACCGAGCAATCGACAGTTTTACCGACACCCACCCCATTGTAAGAAAAAGTACGAAGCGATTGCATAAAAAATACGGTCACTATAGCGGGGTTATTGTTGATATTTTGTACGATCACTTTTTAGCAAAAAACTGGATGCAATACCATTCCGTTCCCTTACATAAATACATTGAAAATTTTTATAACTTCATAAATTCTAATTTTGACCGTTTAACCCCTAGAATTCAGAAAATGATGCCTTATATGATTGAGCAAAATTGGTTGTTAAGTTATGCTTCAATTGAAGGAATAGGTAAGATTCTTGATCAAATGAATCGACGAACAAATAACCAATCAAAAATGAATTTAGCGGTCTTAGAATTAACTACTTATTACAAGGAGTTTGAAGAAGAGTTTACTTTATTTTTTAAAGACTTAAAAAAATTTTCAAAAAATAAAATAATAGAATTAAAAAATTTATGAGGCGATTCATTATTATCCTAATAGCACTGCTGTTTGTTAGCTGTAACAAAGACTCTAAACAAAATCATTTAGCTTTAAAAACTGAAAAAACAACTCCCTTAACTAAAAACCCAACGTATGGTTTAATTGTAGATAGTGCGATGGTCGTATCTGCTAGAGCAGAAGCTTCAAAAATTGGTGTTGACATTATGAAATTGGGAGGTAATGCCTTCGATGCCATGATCGCTACAGAATTAGCTTTGGCGGTAACCTATCCTGTAGCAGGAAATATCGCTGGTGGAGGATTTATGGTTTATCGAACCCAAAATGGAGCAGTTGGTGCCCTAGATTATAGAGAAAAAGCTCCTCTAAGAGCTACAAGAAATATGTATTTAGATAAAAACGGAGATTTTATTTCCGAAAAAAGTAAGCTTGGTGCACTTGCAGTTGGAGTTCCAGGAACTGTGGCAGGAATATTTGAAGTTTATAAAAAATTTGGCTCTTTACCTTTAGATCAAGTATTTAAACCTGTAATTGATTTGGCAAAAAATGGATACATCATTACTAAAAAACAAGCGTCAAGACTGAATCAATTCCAAAAAATTATAAAAGACGTTAATTCAGGAGAGTCTCTGTATACTCAAAATTACAAAGAAGGCGATACCCTAAAAAATAAAGCACTGGCAAATACACTATTTCGAATTTCTAAAAATGG
>ENA-UZWT01012836-UZWT01012836.1-metagenome-genome-assembly--contig:-Day-1-50m-contig-12836_pt1 | contig 20425 bp, 10 predicted proteins | sample MGYA00260338_ERZ794898 | MGnify/ENA metagenome assembly ERZ794898 | reverse complement strand
TGATTCAAAAACCATAGAAATAAATCATGACTTAGATCAAAGTTTATCTGTAAAATTATTTACTATTTTAGGCTCGAGTGTAATGGAGGTAAAAAATGTGAGTAAAACAGCAATATTAAACGTAAATCAACTAAAAACTGGAGTCTATATTTTAGTAGGAAAATCTTCAGGAAAGTATTTTTCCAAAAAACTACTAATCCACTAGATAAAATAAAAAACTAACTTATAAATAGGAATTATAACACAATTTTTATTTTACTTTAAATAAAAAAATGAAACTATTCATTAAAATAAAATCAATCAGTATTTTAATATCTTTTTGTGTTTTTTTATTTTTTTCCAAGAAGATATTCTGTCAAGATCAGCCAAATATAGTTTATATTATGACTGATGACCAAAGCTCAATACTATTACGAGATAGTGACAATCAAAATCAATCAAGACCATTTGGTTTTAATGGAGATACGAAAGTTCATACACCTATAATAGACAACTTAGCTTCAAACGGTATTGTGTTTAGTAATGCCTTTGTATCTTCATCAATTTGTAGCCCAAGTAGATATAGTATTTTAACAGGAAGATATGCAGGAAGGTCTGAAGGCACCAGTTTTCTCAATAATTTCCCTTTAGGGAATTTAAGTAGAATAGCGAACAATATTGAATTAGAAGAAAACAAAACAAACTTACCCAAACAGCTGCAAGCGGCAGGTTATAAAACTGCATTTATTGGGAAATCTCACATCATAGATCATGCTGTTTTAGAAAATTATACTCAAGGTAACAATGGTTTTATGGCGTATTCAAAAACAGCTGATCCTTACACGTCTTCAGTATCTGATGCCATGAAATTTAATCATGATAGATGGGCAGATCGCATGAAAGATTTTGGCTTTGATGTCGTAGATTCTTTTTATGCTGCAAATTTAAGAGAACTTAAAAACGATGCTTTAAATATTCATAATGTTGAGTATAAAAACAAAGCAGTATTAGATTTTATAGATACTTCTGGTGATGATCCTTTCTTTATATATTACAGTGAAACCATTCCACATGGGCCTTCCCCTTATTGGACTAGAAACGGCGAATATTATGCAGGATTAGATGCTGATGTAAATATTACATCAGAAGGTGTTTTAACTCAAGACTATTCTTACTTGCCCACTAGAAATCAAATTAAAAATGAAATTAATGGCATTGAAGGCAAAGATTTAAGGCACGCTTGGTTACGCTGGTTTGATCATGCAGTAGGTGCTGTTATAGATAAACTGGAAGAAAAAGGAAAACTTGATAATACTTTAATTATTATAACCTCAGATCATGGAGATTTTAACAAAGCAAAATCTACAAATTATGAGGGTGGCATAAAGGTACCCTTGATGATGTATTGGAAAAACGGAATATCAACCACAGGAACTTATGATGAATTGGTACAAAACATAGATTTTGCTCCTACTTTTTTAGATCTAGCTGGTATTGATATTTCCAATTTAGAAACAGATGGTAAAAGTTTAAAAGAAGTAATTACTAACAACTCAAAAGTACCAGTGCATGACCATCTCTTTTTTGAGTTAGGATATTCAAGAGCTATACGAACTAAAGATTGGAAATATGTTACTTTAAGATACCCTGATGCCATTAATACAAAAATTGAAAACGGAGAAACTTTCAATGGTATAAATGGCACTCAAGTGCCTTTACCCTACTACATTCCTAATGCCTCTCTAGGGGGGTTAGCAGCTGCTCAATATCCTTTATACCATGAAAAAGATCAATTATTCGATTTAAAAAATGATCCTTATGAAACTAGTAATCTTTTTAATACACAACCACAAAAAGCTACTGAATTTAGAAATATATTGAGAACAGAATTGCTTAGTTTCCCTAACAGGCCTTACCAAGAGTTTACAGATACAAGTATCGATTTAGCGATATCCAACGAAGCTACATCAATCATCGGAAAAGTTCTTACGGGGTATCAAGGTTGGTTTAATACGCCCACAGATGGCTCAAATCGTGGTTGGAATCATTACAAAACTGCGAGTGGTGCCTTTGAGCCAGGAGAAGTAACTGTAGATTTCTGGCCAGACATGAGTGAAGCAGACGCAGATGAAAAATATGCAACACCTTTTACCCATAAAGATGGTTCTACAGCCCATGTGTTTTCTTCAACCAATACAAAAACTTTAAACAGGCACTTTAAATGGATGGATGAATATGGCATTGACGGGGTTTTCTTTCAACAATTTGCATCCAATTTAAGGTCTAATAACCCAAAAGGTAGGGCCAATGCTCTTGTTGTATTTGACAATATTATAGCTGGAGCAAAAGCAAATAACAATAGATTAGTTAGTATTATGTATGATTTATCTGGATCTAATGCAACAGGAACTATGGTAAATGATATCAAACAACATTGGCAAGAAATGGCTAACAAACACGGGGTTAATGATAACACGAAAGAGTATGTGTTAACCTACCAACAAAAACCTGTGGTAGCAATTTGGGGTGTTGGTTTTAATAGAACGGATAATTATGATTTAGACGATATAGGAGAATTGATTAACTATTTTAAAAACAATGGTTGTGCCGTTTTATTAGGCGTTCCAAGAAGTTGGAGAACTCCAGGACAGGGAGATGCCGTTAACAACTCTCAACTACTTAACGTCATAAAATCAGCAGATATTGTACATCCTTGGACACCTGGTAGATATAGCAATATTAGTGGGATAGATGCTCATAAAAATATTATTAAAGCAGACAAAGCATGGTGTAATGCTGAAGACTTATTATATATGCCTGTTGTTTTTCCTGGTTTTAGCTGGCAAAACTTAAAAAAAAGCCAAGCGTCGAGTTCTGAGCTTAACAGCATACCAAGACTAAAAGGAGATTTTCTGTGGCGTCAATTTTATAATGCTATAGATGCTGGTTCACAAACAGTTTATGTGGCAATGTTTGATGAAATGGACGAAGGTACCTGTATCTTTAAAATAGATAATAATCCTCCTTCGTCAGCGGAAAGTCAATTTACAAATTATGAAGGCTTACCAAACGACTATTATTTATGGCTCACAGGCAAAGCAGGCGAAGCCTTAAGAGGTGAAATTTCTTTGACTTCTTCTCAACCCCAATACCCTAATTTACTAGATATAACAAATTATTATGTGGATGAATATGGAGAAAATACTAATACAGGAACTAGTCCAGGAACTGCTTTTTCTTCTGTTCAAAAAGCTTATTCAGTTGCAAACGAGGGAAATACAATAGGTGTTTCTGGAACCGTAATTCATAATTCTAAAATCTCAATTAAAAAAAGTATTAATTTTATTGGTACAGATAATGCCACAATTATACCAGATGCAAATAAACAAGGTACAGACCGTCTATTTCATATTAGCAAACCAAATCTTACTGTTACTTTTTCGGATATTACTTTTAAGGGAAATAAAGAGTCATCAATTAATGGTGGAGCAATTAATATGAATGCGAACTCTAATTTAACTTTTATCAACAGTATTTTTGATGACAATTCTACAGGGGGTTCAGATAAATCTGGTGGAGGTTTATATTTTAGTGAAGGAAATGTAACCATTACAAACTCAATTTTTAAAAATAATTTAGCGAGAGGAAATGGCGGTGCAATTAGCGGTTCTGGTGATGGAACTTTAACCATAACGGGCTCTTTATTTATAAATAATACCGCAGAAAATGTAAACAAAACTGATGGAAATGGAGACAAAGCTAATGGAGGTGCAATTAGTATTTTTGGAGATGGTAGAAAAGTACTAATGTCTAAAAATACATTTTATAATAATATGGCAACTTTTCAGGGAGGAGGGTTATATTTTGGAGGTTTAAATGCTACAACCACTCTAGAAAATATAACTGTTTTTGGTAATAAAGTAATGTTAGCATCAACAGAGACAAGCAGAGCTGGAGGAATAAGAATTGAAGGGAATAGAAATTTCGAGATTAAAAACTCCTTGTTTTATGATAATATCTTGGGTGATATCGAAAACCCAGAATCTGATATAAATATTGCCTCAGGAGTCCAATTAAACCTTATAAATTCATTATCTGGTAACGCTAGAGGTTTTGGATCAGATGATACGTATAGCTCCTCTATTATAGACGTAATTTTAGCTTCTTCTAATTTACATTTTAATGAAACATCTGGAAAGGTAGAATATGACATAGCACCAAATGGAGATACTACTCCTATAGATTTTGGAAATGATGGAAATGATGCTGGTGCTTGGAATTCAATGTACGTTCTATCTGATGATTATAATAAAATTTCAAAGGATCATTTTAGAGTTTATTATGACAAAAATCTCAAAAATCTTAAAATTATAACAGTACCATTTTCATTAATGAATGTAAGAATTTACAATATAAATGGAAGTCAAGTATTACTTAAAAATAGAATGTATACAACAGATTCAATTGATATTTCATATTTAAAAAGAGGAGTTTATATTCTAAAAGCAACTATTAAAAAGAAAGATTTTTCAAGAAAATTTATTCTTTATTAACCACAAAAAAGTTCGTTATGTTAAAAAAATTCAACGTTGTTTATCTATTTTTATTTTTAAGTTTAGTTTTTAATGCACAAGAAACTATAACAGTAGAGGGTTTAATTATTGATAAAGATAAATATGCAATACCCTACGCTGCAGTTAGTGTTTTATCAAAATCAATTGGAACAGCAAGTAATGACGATGGAGGTTTTGTTTTAAAACTAACTCAAGAAAATCTCAATGACATAATCACAGTTTCTACGCTAGGTTTTAAAACATTTACGATAAAAGTTCAAGATTTTTTAAAACTTGAAGAGAAAATAATTACGCTTGTTGAAGATGTTGTTTCCCTAGATGAAATAACATTAGTTAATTATAATTCCTTTATAAAAGCTGGGCTTAGAAACTTAAAAAATACAACCCTAACAAAAGGACATCAACTCAATATTTTATACAGAAGATTTTCGAATGAAAATGGCGTTTCAAGGTTTTTAGTGGAGCATTACCTAAAAGTATATGATAGAGGCCCAACCTCTGAAAAATTTAATCAAATAGAAATTGTAGAATCAAGAAAGTCAAATGACTATAGATTTGTAAAAAAGAAACAAACGTTTCATGCTGCTGTAATGATTGCAAAACAAAATCCTTTAAGAAAAAGAATTTATAGAAATGATTACAAATGGGAAGTTATAGATGACACTTCTTATGATGGTGAAGAGGTTATTGTTGTGGAGGGTAAAGAAAAAGAGAATCCAAAAAGATGGATAAAACTATACATTGGTATTGACACAAAAGGAATCTATAAATTAGAAAATTCCATGCACAATGCTGTTTATATTTACAAAAAGAATAAAGAAGGAAAATTGGTGCTGAGTTATCATAATAGAGAATATGTTTTTTATGAAAAAGTGACTCCATACATGAAAAAACTCTTAAAATTGAAAAGCAATGAGATGAAATTATCATATCGACATGAAGCTATAGTATTAGGTGTTGAAGATAACAGAAAAAAAATAAGAGTTAGTGATAATATCATAAATAGAAAAGATATAGGAGATTATAATATCAAATACAATGCAGACTTTTGGAAGAATATTAATTTACCCCCCGATTCTAAATTCTATAAACTAAGTGCGAATCAACTTGAGAAATTATTTGGTATTCCAATAGAAAACCAGTTTAAACTAATTAAAAATTAAACAATCTGAGTTACCCACCATTTTTTAGATTTTCTCAAAATCTAAAAACTTTTTTGAGAAAAATTAAAAAGTTAAGGAAATATTAATCCTTAATTAATGAAATATGCTTGATTTGTTTAAATATTGACAAAACAATTATTAATTTAATCTTTCGAAACTTTAAACTATGGTGAAATTAAAATTTAGTTTAATACTTCTTTTTTTTCCTTTAATCATTTTTTCTCAAAAAAATATTATTAAAGGAAAAATATCAGATAAGACAGGAGAACCTCTTCTAGGTGTCTCTATTTCACTAAAAAATACTCAAATCGGAACCACATCAGACTTAGATGGTAATTATAGTATTAATACAAAACAAATTACTGAAGGAGTATTGGTATTTAACTATTTAGGATTTGCAATTAAAAATGTCAAATTTACAAAAAACACAAAAGATCTTGATATAGTATTGATAGAATCTGCTGAAGAATTGGAAGAAATAGTGGTGACAGCTCTCGGTATTAAAAGAGATAAGAAATCACTTTCCTACTCTACCCAAAAAGTAAATACTGAAGATATGGCAGAAGCTAGATCTTCAAATTTTTTAAATGCTTTGGCAGGAAAAGCTTCAGGAGTTCAAATTGTAAACTCATCAACACCAACAGGTTCAACCAGAGTTTTAATAAGGGGGCTTACATCTATTACCAGTAATAACCAACCTTTATATGTTATAGATGGTGTTCCTTTAGATAGTTCTCAAGGAGATGGTGGTGTTTCTGTTTGGAATTCAGGTGATGATATAGATTTAGGAAGTCCCATTTCTGCAATTAATCCAGATGATATTGAAACTATACAAATTTTAAAAGGAGCAAATGCTTCAGCTCTTTATGGCTCAAGAGCCTCTAATGGTGTTGTTCTTATCACATCTAAAAAAGCAAATAAAAAGGACAGTAAGATATATGTAGATATAAACTCTAATACATCTATAGTTTCAAATAGAGAATATCCCAAGTACCAATATGTATATGGAGCAGGAGCAAATGGAAGAACTTCCTTAAATCCATCAATGCAAGATGCAACAACAGGATTACCTAATGTTGGTCGTTTTAGAAGAGCTTATGGAATGCCGCTTTTAGGTCAACAAGTATTAGATTATAACGGCACAGTTGGCACATATAGCCCTGATATAAACAATGTAAAAGATTTATATCAAATAGGGACAGTATCAACCAATACAATTGCAATTACAAGAGCTACGGATAAGAACCATCTTCGTTTATCTTATTCTAATACACTTGGAGATCATGTGATGGATAGAATGGAAGAAGTAAATAGAAATAATCTGGCACTTAGTTTTTCACAAGATATAACTGAAAAAATAAAAATAAATACCAATTTAATTTACGTAAACCAGAAGGTTAATAATAGAATGTATAGAAATGGTAGTCAGAGAAATCCTGCTAATAACTATATGTATATGACACCCAATATGTCGAGTGAAAACTTATTTCCATACAAAGATGAAAACAATAATGCATTCAATTATGAAGGCGATTTTAACAATCCTTATTGGAATTTATTCGAAAATTCAAATCAAGACGTAACCAATAGAGTTGTTGCTAATTTAACTTTTAATTGGATAATTTTAAAAGGATTAAATCTTAAAACAAGAATAAATAGCGCTATTAACAAGGTAGAAAGATTTGAATTTAATAATATGGGAGCTAGTTATGATCCTGACGGATTATACAGAGAAATAAGTACTTCCGTTCGAAACTCTAATTATGAAGCAATATTAAATTACACCAAAAAGTTTAATGATTTTTCAATTGTATCTTTATTAGGTGTCAATCGTTTTGATTTAAGAAGATCTGGTACAAGACAGACTGCAATATCCCTTTTACAAAGAGATATTAAGAGTCTATCAAACGGAGATGAATTTGCTCCCGTTATTTATCTTCCTAACAATAAAACAATAAACTCAATTTTTAGTTCTATTTCAACGGGATATAAAGACACTTATTTTTTAGATATTACCGGTAGAAATGATTGGTCGTCAACATTACCCTCTTTTAGTAACTCATATTTTTATCCTTCAATCGGTGCTACAACAATCTTCACTAAATTTATACCTAGAAATGATATTATAACATTTGGTAAAGTAAGAGCTTCTTTTGCTCAAGTAGGAAGTGATACTTCTTTTGATAGAGTAATAAATGCATATGTAGAAGGAGGTAATTATAACAACACAACTTGGTTACAACTCCAGAGTCAAAGGAAAAATTTAGAATTAAAGCCAGAATTAACATCGTCTACAGAAATAGGAATAGAAACTAAATTGTTTAATAATAAGATTTCTTTTGATGCAACATTTTATAGATCTTCAACAAACAATCAGATCATCCCTGTACAAGTAACACCAACATCAGGTTTTATCTCTAAATTCATAAATGCAGGAGAAGTGCAAAATGAAGGAATAGAATTATTCTTATCCGCAAAAATATTTGATAATAAATTTAAATGGCAAACAGATGTTAATTGGTCTAAAAATGAATCATCAGTAGTTTCTTTAGCAGATGGTGTAGATCGTTTATTAATAAGAAATTTTTTCAATGTTGGTGTATATGCTGAAAAAGGTCAGCCCTTCGGAAACTTGAGAGGAAATGTCCAAGCAACAGACCCAGAAACCGGAACGCCCTTAGTTTTACGAAATGGAAGAGTTCGTTTTGAAAGTGATCAATTGTTAGGGAATGCTCAAGCAGATTGGATTGGAAGTATAAGAAACTCATTTTCTTATAAAGGCTTTAGTTTTAATTTTTTGATCGACGTTAAAATGGGAGGTGATCTTTTTTCTGGAACTATGATTAAGTCTGTTAACCACGGTATGCATGCAGAGACTTTGCCAGGTAGAGAAGAATTCCTATTATCATCCATAATTTTAGGTGAGAACAACAATGAACGTCAAGGGATAGGTTTATTTGGGAATGATTATGCAGACTCAAATAGAGCAAAAGGTGCAATTTATGAAGGAGCTGCTTTAGGTGTAGAAGATGCCAACGGAAACTGGGTTGCAGAGAGAGATGTCAATGGTAATATTATTTATTCAAAAAGATGGTTAAACCCTCAATTAAAAGGTTTTGATGGACTTCAAGATCAATCTAGGTATGTTTATGATGCTTCTTTTGTAAAACTAAGAGAAGTTGTAATTGGCTATACCTTTCAAAGAAGGATTATTAATAAAATGAAAAAGGTGAAAAATATTAAACTTTCTATTGTAGGTAGAGATTTATGGACAATATATAGAAATACTCCCCAAGGTATAGATCCAGAAGCTGGTACAACTTCTGGCAATGGACAGGGATTAGAGTTTGCGTCGTTTTTACCAACAAGATCTATTGGGGTTAATTTAAAACTAAGATTCTAAATTATGAAACTAAAAATTCAAAATCATAAAATAAAAGTAGTTGCATTAATAATTTTATTTTCATTTTCTTGTACAAATAAATTTGAGGAGATAAATACAAATGAATTTATTTTTAGTGAAGCTTCTCCAGAAGAATTATTCTCAGGAGTAGTAATAAACACTCTAGACTTGGTAGGAGGTACTTTAAATGACCAATTTTATAATACATATGCCAGTTATTACGGAGGTAAAGGAGGACAATTTAATAGAAGCTTTTATACAGAGTCGGGTTTAGATGGTTTTTGGAAAAGATTTTATGTAAATATTCTTAAAAACAATCAAGATATCATAGATAGTCATGAGAATGATCCAGCCTATACAAACAGAGTTTATATTGCAAAAATTTGGAAAAGCTATGTGTATTCCATAATAGTTTCAACATTTGGTCCTGTGCCATATGAAAATGCTTCAAAAGGATTAAATTCTGTAAAATATGATTCAGAAGAATTTATCTATACTAATATTTTAGAAGAGTTAAAAGAGGCAACAAATAATATCGATGTTTCTGGAGATATACTTAAACAGGATCCAATTTTTAACGGTGATAATAGTAAATGGAAAAAATTCGCAAACACTTTACGTTTAAAAATTGCATTAAGAATTTCTGTAGGTTTTCCTTCTTTGGCGAAGCAACACGGATCTGAAGCTATTGCTGATGAAAACAATCTTGTGAGTTCAAATTCAGAGAATGTAACTATGAAATGGGGTACAGAACAAGAAAATTGGTCATTAAATTACTCAAAATATGTAAATAGGCAAGCAAGTGATGATGTAATACCCTACTTGAATTTTTATTTTATTTTAAATTTTAAAACATATAAAGACCCACGACTTATTGCCATTGCAGAGCCTTCATCTGATCCAATAACCATTAGAGATGAGGTTTTTAAATCTGGGTCTTCAACAGAGAAGATTACAGTAGAATATGATATCCCATACTTTGGAAGACCTCTAGGAGGTTCTGCTGTTGTTGAGGGTTGGAACCTAGACGCTAACAAAAATTTGTTAAGAGGACTTCCAAATAGAAGCTATTCTCAACCGAAGAGAGATTTATTTATGGCTCCTGATATGACATATAATATCATAACATATGCAGAAACAAATTTTATTAAAGCTGAAGCAAAATTATTAGAATGGGGTGGAACTAAATCAGCAGAACAATATTATTATGATGGCATAGATGCCTCTTTTGAACAATATGGATCAACAGGTAACGCTGAATACAAAAATAGAGATGGAATTAAATGGGGCACCGTAAGTATTGGAGATAAAGGATTATTTGGTCTAGTAACCAGTGGTATTTCTAGTAGTCCATTAGATAAAATTGTTAGGCAACGTTGGTTAGCAAGTTATAATCAAGGACATGACATGTGGTGTGTGCAAAAAAGAACAAGAATTTTACCTCTAATCGATCAGTTTGCTCCAGATGGATCAAGTGGGCTAGAATATGCTCCCTTGTCTGAAAGAATGATATACCCTCCGTTATCAGAGGGTGGGCTTAATAACGAAGCACTTCAAGAGGCTATCAATGCTCTTGGAGGAAATACACTTTACACCCCATTAAAAATGAATAAAGAATATACACCTATAAAATGGGAAACCCTATCTGATATTGTTGAATTCACCCAAGATTTTGCGAAAAATTTTTATGGCGATTCTGAAGACGATCTTATTGATGCAGGTATAACCTATAAAATTATTTAAGATGAATAAAATGAAAAAGCTTAACCTTTTATTATTGATTTCTATTCTTTTAGTTTCTTTCTCTTGTACGGAAGATGATATTGTAACCGGAGAAGATGGTATACTAAATTATACAATTCCTAATGAACCCGCAGAAATAAATTATATCGTTGGTGCTCAGTATATTACGTCTGGAATAAGAAGTACGGTTCCTGAAGAACCAAGTATTGGTATCTACAATGGTAATATTGGTGACCCTACAGTATATGAACAGCATGTAAATCAAGCTCAAACAGCAGGTATCGATTTCTTTATTTTTAGATTCCGTTCTGCTAATAATGGAACTCAAAATTCAAATGATATAAATTTCATAAACGGATTACAATCGGCTCCCAATGCTCAAGATGTAAATTTTGCACTTTCTTATAATTTTGGAAATATGGGGGTAAGTAATGGCAATCGTATTGAGAAGAAAGGTCTTGTTCAAACATTTATAGATGATTTTAAATTAATGATTCCTTTTTTTAATCAACCAAACTATATGAAAGTCGATGGGAAAAATATTGTATATCTATATAATAGCCACAATCTTCATTCAGACGATAACTCTGCTTTGTACCAACAAATGAGATCAGAATTATCCTCTCTTGGTGTTGAGCTATATCTAATAGGTATGCAAAATGATTGGACTCCAACTTTAAGATATGATTTTAGATTTGTAAATGGAGTAGATGCAGTAACTCATAACACCTATGCAATTATTAATCGAAATTTTTATGATCGAATTCTAAACTTTGAAAAAATCGTAGACATTGCTTGGCAATATCATAAAGAAACATGGTTAGATTATGATATTGAATACGTACCTACTATATCTCCCTCCATAAATATAAAAATTATAAATCCAGGAAGTAATATTCACGTTTTTGACAAAGAAGAAACTTGGTTCAGAGAGTTTAGTAATCTTGCAAGAAGAGCCTCTGGTAAAAATAAAATTATTTTGCTCGATTCATTCAACGATTGGAACAGAGGAACTCAGCTAGAGTCTGCAGACACTTATGGTGACCAATTTTTAAATATTCTGAGAGAAGAATTTAAAGTGAACTAAGCATTATGAAAAAGATATTTAAATTTCTCACCTGCCTTTTAGTTTTTAGTGCATGTAACAACAGCCAACACTTAATAAAAAACACGACCCCTGTAAGTAATTCAATAGAAGGAAAAATCCTAGCAGGTTATCAAGGTTGGTTTAATACGAAAAACGATGGAGCAGATTTAGGTTGGAAACATTACAATAATAAGGGAGTTTTTAAGCAAGGAAGTGTGAATATCGACTTTTGGCCCGATATGACTGAATATTCCAAAGATCACAAATACAAAACACCCTTCAAACATTCCGATAATAAAACTGCTTACTTATTTAGCTCAGCAGATTACAAAACAGTATCACTTCATTTTAAATGGATGAAAGATTATGATATAGATGGTGTTTTTGCACAACGTTTTGTAGTTGGTTTGACTAGAGGTCAAAAAAGAATTGATAATTATAATAAAGTTTTTGACAATTGCTTTAAAGCTGCAAAAAAGAATGGTAGAGTTTTAAGTTTGATGTATGACTTAACAGGAACAGACGCTACCAATGTTGTTGAAACAACCAAAGAAGATTGGAAACAACTCGTAAGAAAACACAAGTTAAATGACCCCACCAACCCAAACGTTTTAACCTATAAAGGAAAAGCCGTAGTCTCTATTTGGGGAGTTGGTTTTATGAACAGAAAATATACATTGGAGAATATCAGAGAACTAATTAATTTCTTTAAAAATGATCCTACCTACGGAAATTGCTCAATTTTACTGGGGTTGCCAACAGGATGGAGAACCTTATCCCGAGACGCAACGACTGACACTCAACTGCATGATATAATTAAATCTGCTGACATAGTTCATCCATGGACACCAGGACGATATTCTAACCTGGAGAGTGCTGATCTTCACAAAAAAACTATTGTTGATGATAAAAAGTGGTGCGATGAAAACGAACTCCTTTATATGCCTGTCGTTTTTCCTGGGTTTAGCTGGTCAAATCAAAAAAGAAACCCTAAACTATTCAATCAAATTCCACGATTAAAAGGTGATTTTTTGTGGAGACAGTTTTACAATACAATTTCTTCAGATGTAAAAACAATCTATGTAGCCATGTTTGATGAAATGGACGAAGGGACTTGTATTTTTAAAACAGATAACGATCCACCGGAAAGCGAAAAAAGCAACTTTTTAACGAACCAAGGTTTACCATCAGATTATTATTTATGGCTTACAGGAAGAGCAGGAAAAATGTTACGAAAAGAAATTCCTATGACAAAGCTAAAACCCTCATATTCAATTAAAGTGAATGAAAAATAAAAAACTCTTCTCATTTATACTATTAATTATATTAATAGTATTTCTAGCCCTCAACCAATTTTTCAGTCAGTCATTTGAAGAAATTTCTGGCAATGCTAAATATGTAAATACATTTATTGGTACAGGTGGTCATGGACATACATTTCCTGGAGCTACAACACCGTATGGCATGGTACAATTAAGTCCAGATACAAGAACTCTAGGTTGGGATGCTTGTGGTGGATATCACCACACAGATTCTTCAATAATAGGCTTTTCTCACACGCATTTAAGTGGAACGGGCATAAGTGATCTAGGTGATTTTTTATTTATGCCGTTTAATGGAGAAGCAAAAGTAACACCTGGAACTCCGGAGAATCCAGACAGTGGATATCGTTCAAGATACAATCACTCAAACGAAAAATCCTCTCCAGGATTTTATTCAGTTTTGTTAGATGACTATGATGTTGAAGTTGAAGTTACTACTACAAAAAGAGCAGGTTTTCATAAATACAAATTCAATAAAAGTGGTAAATCTGGTGTTATTATAGATTTATCTCACAATATTTACCCAGATCATAAGCCAAACCACGAATTTAAAGTAATTAGCAATACAGAAATTTCGGGTTATAAAGGTTCTGGAGGTTGGGCAGTATCACAAGATATTTTCTTTCATGCTAAATTTAATAAACCTTTTACTACTACTTTTTATGAAAATGGAAAAAGGATTGATGAAGTACCAACAGGAAAATCGAAAAGTTTAGTAGCTGTTTTAAGTTTTAACACCAAAGAAGGTGAAGAAGTTTTATCAAAAGTTGGGATTTCATCCGTAGACTATATAGGAGCTAAAAAGAATTTAGAATCAGAAATAAAAAATTGGGATTTTGATAAAGTAAAAAACGAAGCACAGGAATCTTGGAATAAAGAGCTATCAAAAATAAATGTAAAAGGAGGCACAGAAAATGAAAAAACTATCTTCTATACGGCACTCTATCATACATCTATAGCTCCAAATACATTTTCTGATGTAGATTTTAGATACAGAGGAATGGACAGAGAAATCCATCAAACGGACAAAGAAAACATCTATACTGTTTTTTCTCTATGGGATACTTTTAGAGCATACAATCCTTTAAAAACTATAACAGACCCAGACAGAACCAATGAGTTTATAAAAACATTATTATCTAAATACGATCAAGGCGGCGTATTGCCAAAATGGGAATTACATGGAAACTACACAGGTTGTATGATTGGATATCATGCTGTACCCGTAATTGTAGATGCCTACAAAAAAGGAATCAAGGATTTTGATGTAGAAAAAGCATACAGAGCAATTGTTCACGCGTCTACTTTCGATACTATAAATATAATTTTTCCTTCAAAAAGAATTAAAAATATATTGATGCCAATGGGTAAATTCTATAATGAAACAATGGATTATATCCCTTCTGATTTAGAAAACGAATCGGTTTCTACAGCACTAGAATATGCCTATAATGATTGGTGCATCGCACAAATGGCGAAAGAATTAGGGAAGACAGACGATTATGATCGTTTTATGAAACGCTCAAAGAAATACACCCAATATTACGATACGAAAACGGGGTTTATGCGTGGAAAAAATGCTGATGGCAATTGGAGAGAGCCTTTTGATCCTCGTTATTCTAAACACAGAAAAGACGATTACACAGAAGGGAATGCATATCAATGGTCTTGGTTTGTACCTCACGATGTACCAGGCTTAGTAGATTTAGTAGGAGGTAAAGAAAAGTTTATCAAAAATTTAGATGTCTTATTTTCTACCAGTTCAGAATTGGTTGGAGATGATGTTTCAGGTGATATTTCTGGTTTAATAGGTCAGTATGCACATGGAAACGAACCTAGTCATCATATTTCACACATGTATAATTTTGTTGATCAACCTTGGAAAACACAAGAAATTACAGATAAAATAATGCGTGAATTGTATTTTAATGATCCTAACGGACTAGCTGGTAATGAAGATTGTGGACAGATGAGTGCTTGGTATGTGTTAAATGCCATAGGTTTTTATTCTTTCAACCCAGGAGACCCTACCTACTCTATTGGTCGTCCCATTTTTGATGAAGTAGAAATAAACTTACCTACAGGAAAGAAGTTCATTATAAGAACAGAAAATAACAGTCGGGACAATAAATACATTCAAACTACTAAATTGAATGGAAAAAAACTAGATACTCCATTTTTTACACACGAACAGTTAATTGCTGGAGGAAAAATGGAATTTACAATGGGTAAATTACCCAAATAATTAACTTACAACATCAACTAAACGTAGAATGAAAGATTTAAAAAATATACCTGTAGTACCCAAAAAGAATTTAGTTCCTTTTATTCTTGTTACCTCATTATTTGCATTGTGGGGTTTTGCAAATGCAGTTACAGACCCAATGGTTCAGGCTTTTAAAAAAGTATTAGAATTATCTAATTCAGAGGCTGCTTGGGTACAAATGGCTTTTTATGGGGGGTATTTTTGTATGGCTTTACCAGCAGCTATGTTTATGAGAAAGTACTCTTATAAAGTTGGAATTTTGATAGGATTAGCTTTATATGCAACAGGCGCATTGTTGTTTTATCCTGCAGCGCAATCAGAAAGCTTTGTATTCTTTTGTTTAGGTTTATACGTATTAACATTTGGGTTGGCTTTTCTAGAAACAGCAGCTAATCCTTACGCATTAGCAATGGGAGCAAAAGAAACAGCAACACAGCGTTTAAATTTAGCACAAGCCTTTAACCCAATAGGATTAATTGCTGGATTACTTGTAGCGCAACAATTTGTTTTAAAGAACTTAAAGTCTGACGATATTGTTGACTTTAGTGTACTTGAAGAAGCTTCTAAAACACTTATTAGAACTACAGATCTATTGGTGATTAGAGATCCATATGTAGCATTAGGATTGGTAATTAGTGTAGTTTTTGTCATTTTTCTAGTTAGTAAAATGCCACAATCTAAAGCAGAAGGTGAAATGCCAAAAATTGGTGAAACTTTTGCGACTTTAGGTAAAAACTCTAATTATACACTAGGAGTATTGGCTCAAGTTTTATATGTTGGAGGTCAAATAATGTGTTGGACTTATATTTATCAATATGCAGAAGGCATTGGTATGGATAGTGTTACAGCAGGTTATTATCAAATGGCTGCCTTTATTTTATTTACAGTTGGTAGAGCTATTGGAACGTATTTATTACGTTTTATTAGTTCAGGAAAATTACTAATGTATTTTGCTGTTTTAGCAATGGTTTTTTCTTTAGGAACCATTTTTATTCAAGGTATTGTTGGTTTATATTGTTTGGTGGGTATCTCTTTCTTTATGTCACTTATGTTTCCAACCATTTATGGGATTGCTTTAGGAGATTTGTCTGAAGAACAATCAAAAGTAGGTTCAGCAGGTTTGGTGATGGCAATTGTTGGTGGTGCATTAATGCCAAAACTGCAAGGAATTATTATTGATGCTGGAGGAAATGGCGTTGCAGACACTACAATTATGGGAGTTTCAGAAGTAAACTTTTCGTTTATTTTACCCTTGTTGTGCTTTGCCTTTATTGCTTCGTATGGTTTTACAGTGTTTAAAAAACATGAATCAATCAATTAATAATAATCTAAAAAACTGGTATGCAAAGGAGTGTAAGATTGTATTTGATAATTGTTGTTTCTATTTTTAGTCACTCAATAATTTTTGCGCAATCTAAAAAACCAAATGTCATTGTATTTATTGCAGATGATTTTGGTTATGGATCTACGAATGTCTATGGAGCCTCTGAAGAACTAATTAAAACACCCAACATCAATAAACTTGCAAAAGAAGGTGTAATGTTTACAAATGCTTATTCAACAGGCTCTGTATGCACACCCACTAGATATGCATTAATGACGGGTCAATATTCTTGGAGAACTAGATTAAAAAAAGGTGTTGTTAATATGAATGACCAAGCTTTAATTGATGTCAATCGAAAAACATTACCGAAGTATATGAAATCTTTGGGATATAAAACAGCATTAGTTGGTAAATGGCATTTAGGTTTTAAAGATAAGAAGTTTAAGAATTTACTCGGCGATATTTATCCTGCTCCAACTGATTATGGATTGGATTATAGTTTTGCATTACCAAATAATTTAGATGATGGTCATAAAGTTTACATAGAAAATAATAAAATTTATGGATTGCGTTCAGATAAAATTTCTGCTTACGGAAAATCATTTTACGGAAAACAATATACGGGTTATGATGCACCTCAACGAGTCACAGAAAATGTAACAGACGATTTAACCCACAAATCTATAGAATGGATGAAAAGTTTGAAAAAAGACCAACCATTCTTTTTGTATTATGCTGCTGCTGCTGTGCATCATCCTATTATGCCTAGTCCAAAAATGCGTGGAAAAAGTAATGCTGGTGCTTATGGCGATTTTATTCAAGATATAGATCGTTCTCTAGGAGAATTAATTGCCTTTTTAGAAGACAAAGGCATTCGAGAAAATACGATCATCATTTTTGCGAGTGATAATGGTGGTGATATTCCAAAGAAAAAAGATATAATGCCAGAAAATTTTGCCATAAATAAGGGCTTACAAATTAATGGAGATTATAAAGGAGATAAACATACCATTTGGGATGGAGGTTTTAGAATTCCGTTTATTGTAAATTATCCAAAGAAAATAAAAGGAAATAAAACATCTAAGACAACAATTTCTACGATAGATATTTATGGATTTCTAGCAGATTATGTCGGTAATGAAAAGGGATTAAAATTAGAGGATGCACCGGATAGTTATAGCTTTAAAAAGGCAGTTTTAAAACCAAATCAATTTTACGAAAGACCACCATTAGTACATAGAGATGCGCAAGGAAGAAAATCAATTCGTTTTGAAGGGTGGAAATTCATTGAAGAAAAAAATAAAAACACGAAGAAAAAAATAAATACTGAAATGCTTTTTAGCTTTACTAAAGATAAAAAGGAATCTACAAATCTTGCTAAAACAGAAATAGCAGTTGCTGATAAAGCAAAGAACTATTTATTAAAAGTAATAGAAAAGTCTTCCAAGGAAATTTGGAAAAATTACTAAAACGATTAAAATGAAATTTTACATTTACAAAATAATAGGATTAATACTCTATGTCGCAATCATTAGCAGTCATAAAATAATTGCACAAAGCACTAAAAAACCAAATATCATCTTTATAATGACAGATGATCAAAGTGCTGTGGTTCCTTTAGATTCAGAAAAGAGAATACAATCTCGTCCTTTTGGATTTAATGGAGACAAACAAGTACATACCCCAATTATTGATGATTTGGCACAAAATGGGATGATTTTTAACAGCGCATATGTGTCAAGTTCTGTATGTGTACCGAGTAGATATTCAATGCTAACAGGACGTTATGCAGGAAGATCTGAAGGTCCCGCTTTTATGAGAATGCATCCTAAAGGAACGATGACAAGAGTAGAAAATAATACGGAAATAGAAAAAGACAAACCAAACTTACCGAGACTTTTACAAGAAGTGGGGTACAAAACAGGTTTTGTAGGTAAAAGTCATATTGTAAAACATAATATCGTTAACAATAAAAAAAATTGGGAAAAAAATGGCTTTCATACCTATCCAAAAAATGCAGATCCTAATAATCCTGAAGTATCTAAAAAAATGCATAATAACCATCAAAAATGGGTAGCAATTATCAAAGAATATGGTTTTGATTATGCCAATGGAGTATATGCAGGAAATTTAAGAGAATTATACAATGATTCTCTAAATGTTCACAATATTGAATGGAAAAATAAAGCGGTATTAGAGTTCATCGATCAAAACAAAAAAGATCCTTTCTTTTTGTATTACAGTGAATCGGTCCCTCATGGTCCAGCACCCTACAATATGAAAAATGGAAAATATTTTAGAGGATTAGATTCGAACCCAAAATTTACCGGAGCTGGTCTGGTAAATACAGATTATTCGTATTTGCCAACTAGAGAAGAAATTAAAGAAGAAATCAAAAACCTTGATAAAAAAGTAGCCCATGCTTGGTTGCGTTGGTTTGATCATGCTGTTGGTGCAGTTGTAGACAAACTAAAAGCTGAAGATATTTATGAAAATACCATTATAATAATAACTTCTGACCATGGTAACTACAACGGAGGAAAAACATCCTTGTATGAAAGTGGAACAAAAGTTCCTCTCATGATGCATTGGCCAAATGGAATTAAACCCAACCAAGAATACAATGAGTTAGTTCAAAATATTGATTTTACGCCTACTTTTTTAGAGCTAGCTGGTATTAAATTAAAGAACGTACCCTCCCTATTAGACGGTGTTAGTTTAAAAAAGGTATTAAGAGGAAATAAAAAACCTGTGCATGATTATTTGTTTTTTGAACTTGGGTATGCAAGAAGTGTAATGACGAAAGACTGGAAATATATTTCTGTAAGATATGATGATAAAAAACAAAACAGAATAAATAAAGGGTTCACATTTAAAGGTTGGAAAGGAAAAGAACTTCAATACCCTTATTACACAAGAAATGGTCATTTAGGAAATATCGCATCTAAAAGCAGTGCGTTTTATTTCGATGCTGATCAGGTTTTTAATTTAATTGATGATCCTCGTGAAACAGAAAATATTTTTAAAAACAACAAAGAAAAAGCAGCAGAACTTAAACTGTTATTGACAAAAAGTTTAGAGACGTTTCCAAACAGACCTTATGCCGAATTTGTGAATTAATATGAAAAAAATAACCAAATCAATTTTAGTACTTTTTGCGTGTTTTTCTTTTTTAGAGGGAACTGCCCAAAACCTCATAGACACTATAGTAACAAAAGTAGCTGGGTATGATATTCCTATTCGAATAAAACTACCTAAAAAAGCCACAGGTAAAAGTCCAGTTTATTTTTTTATACATGGAGGCGGCTGGAATGGTGGAGATGCAACGCATGTCCCACCCGCAGGATTGAATAACGATGCGAATTATCTAGCGGATCAATTAGAGGTTATATATGTGGGATTGGCTTACAGATGTAAAGGCAACAATGCAACATTTTCAGACGCTATAGAAGATCTAGAAGCTTCTGTACAATGGCTTTTTGACAATGCAGATACATACAATGCAGACATCAGCAGAATTGGTTTTGGAGGTGCCTCAGCAGGTTCTACTTTAGCTGCTATCAT
>ENA-UZWT01001600-UZWT01001600.1-metagenome-genome-assembly--contig:-Day-1-50m-contig-1600_pt1 | contig 20750 bp, 33 predicted proteins | sample MGYA00260338_ERZ794898 | MGnify/ENA metagenome assembly ERZ794898 | reverse complement strand
TGAGAGAGCCATAGGCAGGGTGGAATAATTCCCTTCTAGTCTATAATTCGCACTATGCTTTTCAGGTCACAATGGCTCATGAGTTCTAGCACGTTAAAAAAATTCCAGCCAGATTTTTTTGGGTATCCAGAATGTGAGTGTTTTAAACTATGTCTATTAGAGTAATGTCTAGTCCAGAAAAATTTTAGCTTCTAGAAAAAAGAGCTCACCAAACTCTTTCAGATACTTAAAGTATTTGTTATAATTAAACTAAATAAAAGAATACAAAAAATGAGCCAAACTCAAGACAGTCTCGTAACTCCTACCGATGCGCTAGCACCCATCGCGGAGTCTCTATCCGCGATCAGTACACAATTCGATTTTATCGTAGTACTCTTAGCCTGTACGGTAATACTTATTGGACTACGAGAGATACGAGAATTCATTAATTGGTAACTAAAAGCAAAACACATGTCAACAGTAGTAACAAAAGCAAGTACAATAAACAAACTCATGGCGCAGGAAATCATAACCATAGAATGTGCCAGTAGGATCTTGACCAGAACTGCTGACTGGATAGTAGACGTCTGCGACTTACATAACGACGGAGCCATAGATACCGCGGAGAGCATCTGCCTGCTAACTGAAAGTAGTGCATGGTACGAAATACCGTAAAGACTGCGAGAGACTTGTTAGACTTATACTACTTTACTTGTGTTAGTAATACTATAAGTCTAACAGGCTATTCGCGATTTAAGCAGCTGGTAAACAAACCGAGCGTCTTAAACAAACTACTCATAACTCTATATAATAATAATAATACTACATATGAAAACAATTAACAGAAAGGGAGCCATCGAAACATGTGCATATTGCATTGGATATAGTACCATAGGAGCGCTAGTAATTACACTAGCCTTTGGACTAACCGTGACTCTTTGCCATCTCTTTGGCTTTGATACTACCTGGGCATGCGAAATATTCCAAGGGAAGTAAGGGAACGCGAGAAACGCGAAAGAACGCGAAACGCGAGTACATAAGGGAACTAGTGGACAGTAGAGACTCAAGGGACTCAAGAGACTCTAAGGGAACTATGTGCTGCGGTGTGCGAATGTGCGACCGCCATTTAAATAATGTGCTGAACCTCTAAGAACTAGCAATACACTAGAGACACTACACATTAAACTTTTAATTATTAAAACATAGGCATTATGCTTAAGAAAAAGTACCATAGAAACAAAGGTGAACTAATTACTTCATTAAATGATATAGACAGACAAACTGTAGTTCTTAGCATTGAAGTAATTGAAACTTCTAAGATTAGAGATTATCTTATCTATGAATGCGATTACTTAGATAACGGAGTTCAGAAAAAAGTTAATATTATAGCAAAGGATATTACTGAAGCTATGCAAAAACTTGAGCCCTATGTTGGTAAAGGAATTCCTGATACTACTGCTAATCTAATATTAGGAAACCACTTATACCAAAAAGTAACAGATCATGATATTAATATCTAACTATTTAGTAATCTATCTAAGCATCGGTATTATATGTAGTCTCTGTTTTGATATTCTTTATCAAAAACTTGAAATGCAACAGACTAGTAAATTTGAAAGGCTAACATGGTTTTTAATATGGCCCTTCTTCTTAACTGTATTCCTTTATGCAATTTACAATAATATAGAAGATGATTGAATTGCTAAAACATACACTAGGAATCTGCGGAGAAAATTGGCACCCTAACGTTTTTACTGCATTAGCGTCTTCACCCTTTATAGTACTTACTGTCGGGTATATTAAATGTAAATGCGGTGGTATATTTAAACATAAGAAAAATTGTAAAAAATAATACCAACATTTCTTTCAGACTTAAGCTAAACTTATTATAATTATACTATAAATAATATAACAAATATGAATAAAATTATCGCACCCTTTGCATTTGCCTTTTTACTTATATTAGGTTTTGTGATTCTAGCATTATTACTTGCATTACCAACTCAATGGCTCTGGAATGAATGTCTTGTAGCAGCCATCAATCCTGTTAATCCAATTGGGTTCTGGCAGGCATTCGGATTAAATGTATTATTTTCAATTATGTTTAATAATAATGCAATCAATCACAAGAAGAAGAGCAAATAAAAATCCTACTAACCAGTAAGGTATAATATTATGGTATATAAAGGATGGAAAATAGAAGAAGAATTATATAAGGGACATTACTTTTCTTATGATTTACAGGATTGTGATAACCACGATTCTTTTCACGGTACTAATCTAGATGAGATCAAGGTTGATATAGATGAGTACCTTGAAGCTGACAGTGATCATACTAATATTTAAATTAATAAAAAATGGAAAACGTACAATTAAAGATAGGAGATAAAGTTACTTGGATCAAACCAATGTCATCTATTCTCGACCCAGAAGGTAGCACTGATTACAATGGTGATATATTACCTGTGCTTAGAGACAAAATAGAAAACGGTAGATTAATAGATTTAAATTATCGAGGATATACTGTTAGGCCTGATTGGGCCGAGGATTATAAGGATAAAGCATGTGGCGAAAACTACTACGACAGGGTAGTTGACATTAATGATAAGACACTTAAAAAGATTCAATAATGTTTGAGTTAAAAAAGGTAAAAACAGTTACTATAGGTGGGCATGAAACTGAATATGATGTAACGTATGTTGGTAGCTATGTTACCGCTATCATAGATAGGCAAGCATCGCACTATAGTGAATATAAGTCTGGTGAATTACCGGATAGGGCAGTAAAAAAAATATATGTAGAGGGTGTTTTAGTAGCTGAGCTAATTGGTAACAAACTTTATCAACTTATTTCAGGGAAAGGGGATTGTTATGATGCTTATGTAGATCGCCAAGAACCTAAAGAAGAATTAAGAACTGACAGAGATCTACGTAGAATTGAATTAGATGAATTAGATGAATTCTATCCTGATGAAGGTCAGGCAATCTGTTTAAAGAATGTAACGGCACCACCTCTATATTGGACTACTGATAATTCTGCTGGAAATATAGATATAATTTATACAAACTAGGATATATATACTATATGATTATAATTAAGAGAAACGAAAAAGATAGCATTGATAGAATACTTAAAAGGTATAGACAAAGAACTAGGGATGCTAAACAGATTAAAGAGCTAAGAGATAGAAGATATTACACTAAGCCGGCTAAGGCAAAGAGGTTACAAAAACAAAAGGCAGTTTATACACAACAACGTAAAAACGAGAATGAAAAAAACCAGTAACGGTTTAAAAAAGTAAAAATATAATTATGGCAACAACTTATAATTGGGATTGCAAAACTGTAGATGCTTACCCAACATCAGAAGGTGAAACTGACGTAGTTTATAATGTACACTGGATAGTAACTGGTGTATCAGATCAATTAAGCCCAGCCGGTAGTCCTTACCAAGCTAGGAACATTGGTACACAAACTTTAAGCACGGACAATATTACAAACTTTATACCTTTTGGAGACTTAACAAACGAAATTGTTGTTGGGTGGACTAAAAGTGCAATGGGAGAAGAAGAAGTTTCTTCTATCGAGGCTAATATACAGTCAACAATTGATTCTTTGATTACACCATCATCAATAACTCTTACTATAGGAGATGATCCTGAATAGACATATCATAAATTTCTCATTTAAATAACACTATAATGTTTAGTAAAATTTTAGACGGAATAGCAATACTTATTATAAGTTTAAGTTTATTTACTTTTTATTCATCGAATGTTAATGATATAACAACTAATTGCGAGGAATGGGTAGAATATAATGAGTATGCAAATTTAGACCCTGCATCAGTTATATTATTATCTAAACTTATAAACTCTGAATCTCACGGTGAAGATTTTAATGATAAGTTATTAGTAGGTAGTGTGATTGTTAATAGAATGGGCTCTCCATTATTTCCATCTACTATGTGGTCGGTAGTATATCAAAAGAATCAGTTTAGTGGATTAAAATCTAAATATTTCCGTTATAATACTGATGTTACTGATGGGCATTTAGAATCAGCAGCAGATTATGATAGTGTATTAGCGGCACAGCGTATATTAAAATACGGACCTATTCAGCCTAATATCATATTCTTTTTAAATCCTAAAATTTCTACTAATACTAAATGGGTTAATGTGGTTATGAAAAGAAGGCTTGAAGTATCTGGTAAAAATCATTTATTCTATAGTTAAATTATATTCCTATATCTTTATGAAGAACTTTCATAAATCCATCAAAGGTATGTTTTCCATAATCTTCTCTTAAGATCTTTCCAACTGCTAAAGCGAAATCTGTATAAGACATCGAATCATCTATCTTAATCATTGCGCTATCCATTGCTTTTGCTAATGCATCTGATTTTTTAGATTCATCTATATTTGAAGTTTTCCAATGTTCACTATCACCAGCACCGCGAGCAGGATGAACTCCACCAAAGTCTTGGTATACAGGAGTACCTGTTGCATTAGTATCTTGTCCGGCCATTTCATCCCAGTAATTTTTGAAATCTTTTACTGTTCCTTTATAGTGGCGGATCTTGCTTAAATCACTTCTTTCTTGATTATTTTCCATTCTTTTGTTTTAGTTGATGAATAGCAGTTCTTACCTTTAAACCTTCCAGATCAATCTTATCCATTTTTATTTTTAATTCATATAACTCAATTGCATAGTTGTCTCCTCTATCCTGAGCATGCCTATACCGTTGAATGTTTTCTTTTTCCCTATCTTTTAATCTTTTCGCAGCTTCATTAGGATCAAACTCATAATCAGTTGCTTCGGTAATATTAGATTCATCCATTGCAGAATATGTTTCACAAGCTTCATCTATCTTATCATTAATATGTTTTTTAGCTTCTTTGATATATTCTTTAGCTGAATGTTTTTCATTATCATTAGATTCATAAGAAGTTGCTTGTTCAGCTACATGATTACCTAAAGTTTGCACAGGGCCAACAATTGCATCCATACTATATCCAGTGTTTTTGTACCCACCTCCTAAACCATAGTTAGCTGCATTACTTGCACCAAACCCAACCGGGACAAAATCTTCAAATATAGGTAACCTTTTCATAATATTGTTATTTTTATTATATATTCATAAAACAAAATTAATTTTTTGCATATAAAAACAAACAATAACATTAAACATACGGTGAACATATGTTCACATCTACTCATTTAAAAATTATGAAAATTTATATACTAGATATATCATCATAATATTTAAATATTTTAAATAACGACAATTATTAATTAATAATAACAAAACAAATTTCAAATATGAAAAATTTTATTTTAACTTTAGCTCTAATGATCCTAGTAAGTGTAGGAGCAAACGCACAAAATGTAAAAGGTGATTGGTACGTAGGTACTGGTGATGTTGCAGATGTATCATGGACTGATTTGTCTATTTCTCCAACATTAGGCTATGGTGTAACTGACGAACTCATGATTGGGTTTGGTGTAGGGCAAGCTGAATCTGAAGACATTGATCTAGATATCCATGCAAGATATTTTGTAAATGTTGGAGAGGAAAGCTTTTTTGTATATGCAGCAATAGGTGATTTTGACTTTGCTGAAGACTGCCAAGTAGGTATCGGTAAAATGTTTACATTCCATAACGATGCAGTGTTTATTGATCCAAAGCTAATTTACAATGTTGGTGATAAAACAACCAATCTTACATTAGGTGGTGGTTTACGATTCTAAATCAACTAATATTATAACAAGACCCAGGATTCTAGGACCCTGGGTTTTTTTATGCTTAAACTTTTTATTATTTTTGCATATAAAAATAAATAACTATTATGTCAGAATTTTTAAGAACAGGTATAGGTCGTAAACTATTAGAAAAGGATATACCTAAATTAACTAGTGTATTAGAGAGAATTGCAAATCAAATGGAATTATCTAATAAAATAGAAGAAAAGAAGTTTAAATTAAATGAAAAAATAAATAAGCTTCAAATTAAGAATATTAATGAAAAAGGCCGGCCTTAATATTATACATAAACCTAAAATGAATAAATTACTTTTAGCATTTTTATTGTTCTTTATTGGGCAAAGCGCCATATGGTTTCAGACCAATGGACAATTTGTCTGGCCTTGGTTTAAAAAAAATCCTTTTATCGTTTCAGTATTATTTGGTACATCAATAAGTTACACAATAATTTATGGTACTAAATTTATGGTTGAATATTATGATGGTCTTTTATGGCCAGGTCGGTTTATTGCATTTGGGTCAGGTATTATTTCATTTACTTTTTTAACATGGTATTTTCTTGGTGAAGGAATTACCACAAAAACTATTGTATCTTTGGTCATAGCATGCAGTCTCATAGGTATACAGCTATTTTGGAAATGAAAGATCCGTACAAAATATTAGGAGTGGATAAAAACGCATCAGCAAGTGATATTAAAAAATCATATAGAAAGTTAGCAAAAGAACACCATCCAGATAAATCTTCTGGTAATGAAGAAAAGTTTAAAGATATTGCAAATGCCTATGATATATTAACAGATCCTAAAAAGAAGTCTCAATATGATCATCAATCAACAAATCCTTTTGGTGGTGGTTTTAATGATGCTTTCTTTGAAGACTTTATAAAAAATGCAGGTGGTGGTAGATTTAGTGGTTTTACAGGTCGGAGTGGATTTAATACAAAAGGGCAAAATATTACTACACAAATCCACATTACACTAAGCGATGCATACTATGGTTGTATTAAGGGAATTAGATTAGGAACAAAAACAGTAAATGTAGATATTAAGCCTGGTGTTAAACCTGGCCAAAGAATGAAACTAAAGGGGCTAGGACAAAGAGGAATGACTGAAGAGTTAAATGGGGATCTTATTTTAACTATATTAATACAAGAAGACTCCGATTTTTATTTGGACCAAAAAGGTTTGCATGCAATAAAGCATATAGATCTATATGATGCTTTGTTAGGAGGGAAAGGCGAAATTAAAGTATTCGACAAAAACATAACTTATAATATTCCTAAGTGTGTTAAAAATGGAACTATGCTTAGAATAAAAGGTAAAGGATTTCCTTATTACGGTAATTCTGATATGCATGGTGATTTACTTATAAATATATTAGTTAATTTACCTAGTGAATTATCGGAAGAGCAGGAAACTCTTGTAATAAAAATGAAAGATCTAGAAAATGGAAAATAACGCAGACGAATTTATGAAATCTCTATTGAATCAGATGGAGGATAGCAATAAGGATCGATACATGAATTTATGTTACACTATAATTATGATGTTTCCTGATAAAGTATTTGACTATCGTGAAACCGTGAAAGAGAGTAGAGTTGCTAGCATAGATAAAATTATATTTCATTTTGAAGAAAAGGAAGATTTTGAAAAATGCGCAAAGCTTAAGAAGATACTAGACCGCTTAAAACAAAGTTAATAGCTAAAAACTTTTCTAAAATAACTGCTTTAAAATTTTCAATTCCCAATAATTTGTATTATATTTAATTATAACCAATTAAAAACGGAATATGATTGAATACACAAATCTTATTTATTTACAATCCTTCTTGGATGAAATGCGATCTTCCTCTTCAGGAAATCATAAAATNNGCAACCCTTAAAAAGTATGCCGACAATTCAGATATGAATTCTGATAAGGAATTCTTACATAAAGTTTTCTTCTATACTTACAATCCTTATTTTAAATATAATGTAACTTCTAAGAATTGTAAAAAGAATTCTGATTTACTAGGTCACCCAAATACATATGGTAGTATATTTACCTTGTTAGATGATTTAAGAAACCGAGTATGCACTGGTCATACTGCAATTGCAAATGTAAATAGATTTGTTCAAGAATGGCCACAATGGGAAGATATCATTTATTCTATTCTTAACCGAGATTTAAGTATAGGCTGTGGCACTACCTCTATAAATAAAGCAATTAATCCTGATTTAATTCCTACATTTAAAGTGGCTTTAGCAAATGCATACAACCCAAAGAGAGTAGATTTCCAGAGTGGAGAATGGTACGGATCAAGAAAATTGGATGGTGTCCGTTGTATCTGCCGTAAGGAAATGAATACAGTTACCTTCTTTTCAAGGAATGGTAAAGAATTTGAAACTCTAGGTAAACTTGCTGATGAAATTTCTAAGATAGATGGAGACTTTATTTTAGATGGAGAAATCTGTATGGTTGATAAAGATGGTAATGAAGACTTCCAAGGAATTATGAAACAGATCCGAAAGAAGAATCATCAAATTGAAAATCCTAAATTCTTTGTATTTGATTTTTTAACCTTAGATGAATTTGATAATAAGATTGGAACTACACTGCTTACTGAAAGACTTCGTAATGGATATGATATTCTTCCAGAAAATATTAACTCAGATATGTTAGAATTCTTGCCACAAATTCAACTGACTACTGAGGTACAATTTACTGAAATGGCAAAAGAAGCTGAAGAGGCTGGATTTGAAGGAATCATGGTTAGAAAGAATATCGGCTATGAAGGCAAAAGAAGCCATAATCTTTTAAAGGTTAAAAAATTCCATGATGCTGAATACATAGTATTAGGTTGTGTTAACGGTACAATGAGATGGACAGAAAACGGTAAGCAGATTGAAAAAGAAGGCTTAAGTAATATTATAATTGAACATAAAGGCAATAAGGTAAGTGTTGGATCTGGATTCTCCAAAGAACAAAGAGAACATTACCTTAATAATCATAATGAATTAATAGGAAAGACTGCATGTATTCAATACTTTGAAGAAAGCCAAAACCAAACCGGTGCTTATTCATTAAGGTTCCCTGTAGTAAAACACATATATAAAAATGGTAGGAATTGTTAATGTAGCCATTATAGATCTCACTTGTAGTAAGGGAATAGAAATAAAATGATATATATTGTATGGAATTATTTGAAAATTATAAAAAGTGGGGAAAGGATATAACTGTGTTCGATGTCGACGATACACTTATAATAACTAAAAGCAAGATTAAGGTTTTTAATCCTACTACTGGGTTTTCTATAGATCTTACGCCACAGGAATTTAACACGTTTAAGATTAAGCCACATGACAAGTTTAATTTTAATGACTTTAGAGATTTAGAAATTCTTAAAGCTGGTAAAATAATTGATTGGGTTTTTAATATACTTAAAAGAACAATCGCAAAAGGCAAGGCTGTTGGAATTATAACAGCAAGGGATAACTCAAAACTTATTTATGATTTTCTACTTTACAACGGCGTTGACATTAATCCTGATTTTATTTTTGCAATCAATGATCCTTCTTTAGGATTTACTGGATCTACTGCACAAAAGAAGAAAGAGGCTTTTATGAAATTTGTCAAAATGGGATTTAGAAATTTTAAATTCTTTGATGATGATAAAGAAAATATAAAAATTGCAAACAGTCTTAATAAAGATTTACGCGGAGTAAAGATGAAGGCTACTTTAATAAAACAAAAATGGATCCCAAACTTCAGCGACTTCAAATAAAGCTAGACGCATTCACAAGTATTTTAGAAAGCATTCGTGATTTGTCAAATTCATCTACTACAAAAGTTGGGTGCATGGCATTAAAAAAAGACTTTAGTAAAATAGCAAGCTTTGGTTACAACGGTTCTTATAGTGGAGCCTTGGTTAATAAGGATACAGGAACAGAGGAAGATTCCTTATCACCTGGGGAAAGTGGTTTTATTCATGCTGAAGTAAATATGATTGCCAAGTTTCAAGAATATGATCCACAAAATTACATTATACTTCTTACACTATCCCCATGTAAAATGTGTACTAAGATTTTAATTAATGCAGGATTCAAACATGTTTATTGGATACAAGATTACCGAGATACTGATCATCTTAAGATCTTTGATCAATGCAATATTACAAACGGCAAAATTTCTAACCTAGTAAATGACTACCACACAATAAAGAGCTGAATATATACAAAAAATAGTATAGCCTCTTGGTCATTGAAGCATTAACATTTAAATTATCTTTAGACTTTTTTGTTTATCTAAAAAAGTATAAAATCACAGTGTCTAAAATTCGAGTAGGGTTTTACGACAATGCTGCACAAAAGACAGAATTTACTGATTTTTACAGTATTGAAGAAATGGAATTATTTTACCAAAATAATTATGTTCCTTTTGATAACTGCCTTGTCGGTGATCTTGTATCTATTGAGTTGTTTTTAGGTGCGAGTAATTTGTATGAATTTATTACTGAATATAGAGCAGAAGATTTAACAGGTAATTTTAAACTTACTCCAGGGTCTTCGTTTGATCTACAGAGAAATTCACAGAGATCGGTATTAGTTGATAGACAAGTTGCTTTTATTAACAGTGCAGTTGAAGACTACAGAAAATACTGGTTACAGCTTTATAGAATATATACTACAGGAATCTATTCACCTTGTTATGCTGAACCAGGATGGTCTGAAAATACTTGGTATATTAATCAATTACGCGAAGCGTTTACATCAAGAAATAATGAAGATGATTTTCCTTATGATAATGCTAATATTGTTAATGAACCACCTAAATAAATAAAAAAAGATAAGATTATATGTCATTCAATCTGAAAGAATACATTATCTACAGAAATGAAGTTAAGCGAGAGCTTTTTAACGGAGAAGTAGATGAAAACTTTAAAGCAGTAGCTAACCCATGGGTAGAAAATAGAAAATATAACGTAGGTCATGTTGTATACCACCCAGTAGAAGTGATTGATGTAACTGGTGCAACTAGTGTTTCTGATGCCCTTGCTTGGTGGCGAGCAAACACAAGTACTACCGAAGGTGTATTTAGTACTACCGAGTGGGATCTTATCGGTGGTATTGGTACAGGAGATTTGGCTCTAAGTGCTGTAAATGGTTATGGTAAAATAATTGTGAATTATACTGGAGCATCTCCTAATCTACAAGCAGGGTCAGATTTTACACTGGCTTCTACTATAGGAAATGATACATTTAGATTAATAGCAGGTACAGGTATAGAATTACAGTATGATGATACTGTTAGCGCTATTAAGTTAATTAACACATCAGCAAGCGGTGAGATTAATCAAGGTGAAAACATAAGCACTAATGTCAGCGCTGTTAATGTATTTGATGGCATGGATGGTACTACATTAGATTTTAGAGGGTTAATTGCTACCAACAATGACAGTGGAGTTAATTCACTCGGGCCTGCTTTATCCATAAGTTATAATAACGCATCAAAAACTATTTTACATAATTTTAATTCTGGGAATGTTAGATTAGTAACTCTCGATAATGGTGCATCAGTGTTAACTGATATAGGCAATGTTAATGTAAGTACTGGTGGAGCAACTAATGGCGATTTTTTACAATGGAGCGGAACTAACTGGATAAACGTAACAGCAGCTGATGCAGGTTTAATTGGCCCGGCTGGTGCAACTGGCATCCAAGGACCAATAGGACTACAAGGTGCCACTGGTCTAGGTGCAACAGGCTCAACAGGAATTCAAGGACCGCAAGGACCAACTGGTAGCCAAGGGCCACAAGGACCAAGTGGACCAAGTGGACCGCAAGGACCACAAGGACCAATCGGGGCAACGAGCCCATTTCTTGGACCACCAGGACCACAAGGACCACAAGGACCTCTAGGTAATAACGGAGCAACTGGTGCAACAGGAACAGATGGTACTTTTGGAGGAGCAACCTTTGATTATGAATTTAATACTAGCACTACAGTTGCTGATCCTGGTTTTAGTTATGTTGCTGTAAATAATGCTACACAAAACCAAGCTACTATAATGTCCATCTACGAATTCGGCGAAACTGGTACGGATATATCTAGCTTTTTAACTACGATACAGTCATCTACAGGAATACCTAAAGGGCATGTTAGAATATCGGCAAAAGCAGACCCTAACGAATTTATACTTTGGCAAATTGGGAATGGTGGGGCTAATGATGTCATTGATAATGGAGATTGGTGGGAGTTATCTGTAATTCCTGTTGCATCAACAGATACTTCACCGTTTACTATGGATGAGGATGTATTAGTTTCATTTGTTGTTACTGGAAACGTTGGGCCACAAGGAGATACTGGACCGGTTGGAGCTACTGGTATTCAAGGACCACAGGGGCCAATAGGACCACAAGGGCCACAAGGACCACAAGGACCCCAAGGACCCCAAGGACTAGAAGGTGGCTGTTTTAGCCCTCCTACTTTTACTGTGTATACACCTTCTAGTGTTCCTGCTTTTTTAGTAAATTCAGTTGCTGTTAATAATTCAGTTGCCTCGGGTGTAACAGAAATATACATTGGTTATGATACAGGAACTATTCATTTTGGAGACAATCATTTAGTAGAAAACGGAACAATTACAATACAGAGAAAAGATGGTGGTGGAAATTTAACAAATGAAAAAGTAGTATATCGTGTAGATAGTGTAGGAGGTGTAGCACCATTTGCTGATACTAATTATGTTGTTACATATATAGGTGGAAATAGTTTTACATTAGCAACTGGAAATGACTATTCAGTATGTACATACCAAGCAGGAGAGACTGGTGCCGGTGGAGGAATCGGCGCAACTGGAGTTCAAGGACCACAAGGACCAGCTGGTGTTCAAGGACCACAGGGACCGACTGGAGTTCAAGGGCCACAAGGACCAATTGGGGCAACTGGAGTAAATGGTGAATGTTTTACCACAGTTCCTAATGCAGGTGGTACTGCACCCCAATTTGGAATACCTCTTGATGCAGCACAAATAGGAGGTCAGCCTGCGTATGGTACAGTATACGTAACTGTTGATAGTGGAACAAGTGCAGCCTCTTTAACCAAAATGTTTATTGGTAAAGACACAGGTACTCTTTTCTTTGGAGACAATGAATTACAGCCAAATTCAGCAATTACTATACAAGAGGCAGCCCCTAACCCTCAGGTTCCTATGGTAATACGTGTAGTTGCGAAAGATCTAACTCAGCCTAATGCTGCTAACGGTACTCAATATTTCGTTGAAGTAATAGATGGATTTTTTGCATTAGCTGATGATGGGGCTTATCACATATGTACATATCAAGCAGGGCCACAAGGTGTAACTCAAGAGTTTCCAGTCGCGGCAAGTAGTATGACGATAGACAAATTTGCATTACCAGACTCTGGAAGTGGTGATGCCTGGATGGTTGGCGGTGTTGGGGGCTGGGCCGATTCTACTTGGGTAGCGGCAGGAGGCGCAGGGCAAAGAGTTGTTACTGATGAAGGTGGTGGTGTCTACAATTTATCTATAGCTAGCATGAATTGCATAATTCCACTAGCTTATGATGTAAACCGCTTTGAGGAGCTTCTTCTTAGGTTTTCTATTCGGTGTGCTAAGAACAATCCTCCTGCAGCAGCTGATCCAACTATTTACGTAAAACCTTTTGTATGGACATGTGGTGAATTTAATGATGATGTTCAAGGAGATTTGATACTAGAGTCATTAGGAAATGAGGAGTCATTAGACTTATCTCTTATGCCGGTGTCAGTTGTAAATGCAACTTCATGGTATGGATGTTCCGATATGTCTTGGGTTATAAATTACAACAGTGGCGGTCTTGATGCTGCTAATGATAGAATAGTTATAGGATGGAGAACTAACAACGGCAGTGATGCTTACGGCGCGACTGACTTCGTTACATGGAAAGTTTGGATAGGGCCTCCAGGTCCTGGCCCTCAATAATATTCTTAAACAATTTCATTTTTCATAATATAATAACTGTAAAGATATATAAGTATGGAAAATTTAGAACAAGAAAAATTACAGTGGATTAAAGGTGAAAAGTTTGGCACGGTAGAAATAGTTAAAGGCATTGATAATGAGTGGACTTTATTTGTAAGTGGAGGTAGAATAGCAACAAATTTAATATCTGAATTCTTAGTACCGGTAAATGGTAAACCTTTAGATTTTAATCCTACAGTGCCGCCATTAGCGCAAACACCTACGGCTCATAAAGAAAAGATACCACCACAACCGGAAGTAGCATCTCCAATAAGAACTCTTTTTGATAAACAGAAAAAAAATGATAAAGTAAAACTTAACCTTACTTTTCCAATAGAAGTTCCTAAAAAAGCTATTTATGAAATCATCAGTTCATCATTTGATGCAGATGAAGTTAATAATGAATTAGAATCATTTATTAAAAACCAAGTATCAGAAGACTTAATTTTAGATAGTCTCTTTGATAGTATTAAAGAACTGATTAAAACCAGATATAAAATTGACTAAGCAATTTAAGCTATAATATATAATAAAATAAATCATATGACACAAGTACCAAACAGAAGACATAGAAGGTTAGCAATGAAATACCAAGGTTTACTTAAAGCAAAAAGTAAATTACCATTTCATAAGTGGATGCAGATTACCAAAGAGAATATTAAACAAGGTACAGAAATACATGAAGCTAATACTGACTTACACGACAAGCAGATGACCGAGCGTTTAGAATCTATCGAAGAAAAGTTAATAAATGTATGGAGGGAAATAGGATATAATGAAGATGAAATTAAATGGTTGAGAGAAGCTAACGCAATCCTAATGGTTAAAGATAAACAAACATGGAGTGTTGATAAAAAAGAAGCAAGAAAGTTAATGAAGGATGCTAGAAAATCTTTAAATAAAAGACTTAATGATTAAAATTGTTTTAGAGCCTGCAAGAAATGGCGTTATTAAAAGAGTGATTGATGATAATCACGGTGGGGGTAAAGAGCAGTGGACATCAACTGACGTATTTGAATCTAATGATGAGCATAAAAATAAATATGAATACATTATGAGATTCTTTTTTGAACTCTGTGAAGACATAGGTTTAGACTGCGGTAATAAATTTGAAAAAGAAGTTTTGAGAATTAATACTGAATGGGGTACGCATTATGAACCTGATAAGAAAGAAATAGAAAGTAAAATAAAAGAACTCCAAGCTGAGATCGATATATTAACTGAATGGAAACAAGCATAGAATTTAATTTTATATACTCCAAAGATGCAGTTAGAATAAAATCGTTTTTAGGAAAGGTCCCTAGAAATATTGAATGTATTAATTACATGGATATTTTTAATAAACTAACAAAAAATGATTTTTATCAATTTGAGCCATCTGATGTTGTAGTATCTTCTTATCTCATGAAGCAGTTACAAACTGTATTAAACAGAAGTACAACCACTTCTATATTTTATGTACTAGGTAACTTAAGTGAGCCTACCGTTGAAAGTATTAAAAGATATGTAGAATCTTTAACGCTCAAAGAACTTCAATATAACATATATCATTCACCTGACATTAACGTAAACGGTAGCGCTAAACTGTTTAAAAATGTCATAGAGTTTGAATGAAAGCACACCGAATATTTACAAAAGGCCAAACAGTTTATTGCTTACTATCTTCGTTTAGTAAGCCTAATGTTTTGTTGCCTATAAAGGGTTTAATTGTAGACACACAATGGGATCCAGTAAATCCACTATATCAAATACGTATTATTAAGATGTATGATAATATGAAGTATCTTAAGTCTCATTTTTTTGATATGAACTTTAAATATGAGTTTAATAATAGAGCTAGAAAAATGCCTATTAAAAAAGAAGACTTTAAAAACGTAAAATCATTAGAAGATAGATTTGATGAAAGTGATAGAGAACGATTATACGTAATTGTTGAATCAGTAATGTGTAAAAAAACAAAAAATGATTTGCAAGATTTATTTGGAAAAGTTCAGTTTTATATAATATCAAAAAATCTAAAAGAAATAAGAGATATATCATCCAGGCCTTTTTTTAAAGGTTCTCTTTCAACTGATAGCAGCCAAGAGTTTAATATTAGATTTAAAAAGGGATGGGCTGATAAGTTTAAAAGAGGTGATATTGATATTGATAAGTATCTCGGTAGCTTAAGCTGAATATATACTAAAAATAGACTTATTTATACCGATGAGCGATAAGACGACAACACAAAGTAATGCTAGTGTAAATGATAACACACCACCTAATCCTAATTCATCAACTCCAAATAGGCTAGGTGTTTTTGGCGGGGAATCGGCTGGTTTTGCCCGTGGACTTGAGTCGTCTACTGCTAAATCGTTTTATACCAATAGGGCTGTGGCTGATGAATTTGGTGTTGCGGTTGGTATGAATTCGGAAATACCTAGATCCATATTTCAGAAATTTGCATTGTTTAATTTTAGGGGTTTGTATGGAGGTTTAACAGGCAGTGGAGTTTTTAACGATTATACAGACTCACCTAATAACGAGGCAATGGGCGGTTCCAATGCAAAGAATATTTCTATATCCAAATTAATTGAATACTATAATACTAATTACCCTAGGATAGGTTATACTGCAGCAGATTTTTTATATTGTAAGTATTATAAAAAAATACCTGTCAATCATTTAATTACGCTAAGAAGATTCCCAACACCAGTAAATGATAATATATTTGATTTAACCCAATCACCTGCATCAAAAGATCCTAAAGCAACTACACCTGAGGCTGCTGTTGATGCTACACAAACCGCGGGTGTTACTGCCATTACTTATATGGGTGAAATGGCCGGAAATAAATTAGACGATATTTTAACAATGTCTTATGGATTAAACTATAACGAAATTAAATCCGAAATAGAAAGTATTGATAGTGGTGATGGCGGTTATACTTCTCAGCCATTGTATACTAAGATGACTGGTGTTGGCCAAGCAACTGCCGATGCGTTTAAAGGAATTACGTCAAGACAAAAGTTTGCTGGGAAAAATATGTCTACTGGCGATAAACTAGGCACGACTTATGCTAATTTTGTGATAGGGCCAGTTAATGTCATTGATTCTACTATGATTAGAGAGCGTGGTATGAAATTTCAAAATGACTTAAAGCTTAATTTTGAATATGAATTAAAATCCCTTAATTACATTAATCCTAAAATTGCAATGATTGATATTATTAGTAATATGTTAACTATGACTTATAATAATGGACAGTTCTTTGGTGGAGGGCAAAGATATTACGGTGGGGCCGGAGCAGTCGCTAGTCAATTTGGTGATATTAATAAATTAAGACAAGGTGACTTCTCTGGTTATATAGGAAGTGTAGTTACTGAAGTTGAATCTGGATTTAAGAATGTATTTGGTGGAGGGAGCGGAGAATTTAATTTAGAGAACGGTCTTGAAGGTTTAAAGAAAGTTGGAAAAACACTGTTAGGTAATATGCTAGGTGGATTTTTAAGCAGTAGTGTTGGGGCTGTTTCAGGTACACAGGCAACTAAGGCTTTAATTAGTGGAGAACCTACCGGTGATTGGCATGTGACTGTAGGAAATCCATTAAACCCAATTGTGACAATGGGTAATATGTATTGTGATAATTCAACAATGACTTTAGGGCAAGGTTTAGGATATGATGATTTTCCTATGGAAGTTAAATTTGAAATAGATCTTAAGCATGGTAAACCTAGAGATAAAGGTGATATAGAAAATATGTTTAATGCAGGTCGTGGTAGAATTTACGCATCTGCAAAAGGAGATGAAGATATTTTAAATTTAGCCGGATTAGATAAAGCTACCTATGGATCTTATAAGGGTGAAGGTGCAGGTAATTATGAACAAGGGTTATCAGATACACAAGGTGCACAAACTTCAGATGTTAAAAACGACCAGATTTCTAATATAAAGAAACAACCAACTGCAGATACGACTTCTGATCCCGGTTCATATATCTCCAATTTAGTTAGTATGCACATTGGTTCGTAAACATAAAATAATACATGAATATAAAATCATTAACATTAAAGAATAGATTAATCATTGATGAAACTGGAGAAGGTTACTGGGATCTTACTGCGCCATCTTTTATTTATGATTCAGAACTAGGAGTTAAAGCATTACATTATGTTATGGTAGATGAAATAGGCCGAATAGATAAAATATCATACAAATATTTTGGGAGTGGTGAATTTATAGATGCTCTATGTGTTGTTAATAATATCTTTAATCCTTTTAGCGTTACTGAAGGTGACATTTTAGTAATACCTAATTTATCAAGAGAAGATCTTGTTTATAAAAGACCAAATCCAGCATCGCGACCAAATGCTGTACAAGAAGCTTATGTAGATACTGGAAGGCAGAGCGAAAAAGATCAATCAAGAATTCAGAGATTAATTGAAAAAGCTAAAACAAAAGAGGCTGGAGTAAACCAACCAATGCCACCAAATATGCTACAGCCTGGACAAGAATCAAAAACATACGGAGGTGGTAAAATACAACTAGGAACTAATTTAAATAGTAGAAGTACTAAACAATCAAATTAATATGTCCACAGTAGAAAGAAATATATTAACTATAATAGACCCAATCATTGAACTTGACGAGTTAGAAATAATTGATGTTGAGAGCGGTACTGAAAATTCTCAGGGTGATACTATTAAAGAAAAGCCTAGTAAGTTTTCTACAATAATACCTTTAATTAGAATTAATTCATATGAAGTGCAAGGTGATAGATTAGAAACATTTCAACTTAAGTCCGTTGGTTTTTATCCTACATGCAAGTTTTCTTTTTATGATAGAGATGGGATGTTTACGGCTAGGTTTTTTCCAAAGGATGGAGATATCATTCAATTGTATATTAGATCACAAGGTAATGAGACTACATTTAAACCTATAAGAATTGACTTTACTGTTGAAAAGATAACTCCACTAGGTGGGGGTGGAGCTACTGATACATCACCGCAAATAATGGTAGATGGTAGAATGCATGTTCCTAATCTATTTACTGAAAAGGTTCAATTTCAAGATAACACTAGTTGGAATTCTTTACTATCAATTGCTGAAGAATTAAAATTAGGATATGCTTCTAATGTTGAAAATACAACTGATCAGCAAATATGGACGAATCCGTATGACACTGCTCAAAAATTTATAGAAGATATAACTTCAAATTCATACTTAAATGACGAATCATTTTTTACAGCATATATTGATCCTTACTATTATTTAACCTTTGTCGATGCTAACAAGTTTTTTGGTATGGAAGATGATTTAGAGACTAGTATGATGTTTCAGCAAAATGCAATAGATACTATGGGAAGTGGCGATCAGACCGACAGTGAAACCATATTTCCTAATATGATTAGTAATAAACTAGACTTTCAAGGTACTGCTAGGTACATATCTAAATATCAGCAAATTAATAACAGTGGTAAAATTAGTAAAGATAACGGATATAAAAGATATACACAATATTGGGATTTGAATGAAAAGAAATTTATAAGTGAATTTGTTGATCCTATAACTAATGATACTCCAGGAATGATACCTGTTACCAAGGGCAGAACTATTAATGGTGAAGTAGAAGGCCCTGTTAATAATCAGATTAAATTTAAATTTTTAGGCACACAAGGAGATAATGTACATGATAATTATTATTATGCATCTATACAAAATTTTCAAAACCTTGCTGAAATTAATAAATTAGGAATGACTGTTGAACTGCCTACTGTTAATCCCGCTATATTAAGGTATAGCAGAATTTATTGTCATATGATGGGAACTTCTCAAATGGTGAAAGGTGTTTTGACTGCACCCGAGAATGATGAAAATGTTCCTAATGATGCAGTGAGAAGAAAGGGAACAGCTGATAATGCAGACAACGATGTAGATGATCAGTTTGGTGTTGTTAATGAATATCTTTCTGGTTTTTATGTTATTACAGGAATTGAGTATTTTATGGATAGTGGGCCTCAACCTGGTGGTGCTGTGCTAAAACAGAAGTTACACTTACGTAGAAGAGAGGTAACTCCATCTACATAATGAATAAATAAAATAAATTTATATGCCTAAATTTGAATTTTACAATCCATTTGATCCTGCTGGTGTGCCACAAAATTATCTTAATGCTTCTAAGCTAGGTGATTTAACTGGCCAATTTCCAAGTGCATATGAATTTGCAAAAACCTTTGTTACGCCATTTACTAGTACAAATGGTGGTGGTAATGGCGTGACTAGTTTAGATGATCCTACATATTTAGGATTTAATATTAGATTTAATATATTAAGCCCTTTATTTAATGGAGCTACTTCTGGTAACCCACAACCGCCTGCGCCTCCTGGTAATGACGCTCTTATTAGTGAACCTAGTACTACAAATACACCAATAGGATTACCAGCTGATCAGTCGGCAGTAGGGTATTTAAATACTGTAGGGCAAACAACCAGAGCTAGTTATCTAAGAGCATTTGTACAAGGCATATTAGAAGTTCAAGACAGTAGGCCATATTATTTCCAGACAATAGAAGGAATAACCGAAGCATATAATAAAACGATGGATATGACAGACCCTTTTATAGGATCTAAAAATGACGGTGGTATTATTATTGGTTTATTAGAGGCTATAGATTTAAAAGTAACTGCATTATTTAACTTGTATAAATTAGCATGCTATGATGTTAAATATAGAAGAAATATTATTCCAGTTAATCTAAGATATTTTGATGTTGATGTTGATATAATAGAAATTAGAAAATTTAATAGTGTTAGGAGAGCAACTACTGCAAGTAATCCTAATTCTCCAGATAATGATTCTGATAGGTTTGTAAATAAAAATACATCTGTTCTAACATTTAGATTTAGTGAATGTACATTTGATCCTGCTGCATCTAGCCAAGTGTTTGCTAATGTGGCTAATGATGGGAGCGGCGCCTTTGCTACCTCATCTATGAAATGGAGTTATGGTAAAGTAGAAATGCAGTCTCAGT
>ENA-UZWT01007787-UZWT01007787.1-metagenome-genome-assembly--contig:-Day-1-50m-contig-7787_pt1 | contig 20848 bp, 11 predicted proteins | sample MGYA00260338_ERZ794898 | MGnify/ENA metagenome assembly ERZ794898 | reverse complement strand
TGTGCGGCAGAGCGTTCTGTAGAGCTAGAAGATGCTTTCATTGACTTGTGTTTTGCGGGTGCAGATGTACCTGATCTTACACCAGAAGATGTAAAGCTATACATTCGATACATTGCAGATCGAAGACTACTAGGACTAGGCTTGAAAAAGATTTTTGGTAGTGATAAAAATCCTTTAGATTGGCTAGACTATATGTTAAACGGNNTTTTTTGAAAACAGAGCCACCGAGTACTCAAAAGCGAGTACAACAGGAAACTGGCAAGATATATTTAAATAGGAAATAAAATGACCGAACTAACTTTTAATGATAAAACATATGACACAGAAAATCTAAGTAAAAAAGCCCAGTATATTGTAAAACAAATAGAAGATTTGCAAGGGCAAAGTCTAGGCACTAGAGCAAGACTAGAGCAGATAGAGATGTCTATAAAAGGTTTTAAGGAAATACTAGCTGACGAGCTAGAGCGTTCCGAAGAACCTGGTGAGGAGGGGGCATAAGCCCCCTTTTTTATTTATTATTAGTTTTATAGCCTACCCAGCCTAACTCTAAGTGTACTACCTTGGTATACTTCTAATCTATCATCTATAATTTTTAGTCTAGAACTGGCAGCATTACTACTAGATTGTAAAGAAAAACTTTTACATTTAAGATCTATATTATCTCCATCAAAGCGAATATATTCATCTGACCCACCAATATCTAGTTTGTATTTTCCGCCTGTATGCCCTAAGAAAATACCATCCGAAGTATCTCCGTAATTGCCCTTGTTCGTAGTATATATCTGACCTCCAGTAAGAAGCTCGAGGCTTCCAGATGTAGTAAGATTAGCAAATATTTGGCTAGTAGTAAGAACAGATGCATCTAGTGTTCCCTCTACTATTACGCTACCATCAAATACTTCTACTACACGGCTGGACCACTCACCTAATGTGACACCGTCTTCATTAGATACGTACCTATCAGGTCCTTGATATACTCTAGTAGCAGTACTAGTACTATCATAAATAGTTAGTTTATCCCCTGCTACAAGTGTACTAGTTACATTTGTATCAAAAAGTCTTTTCACAGCGTCCTTGGCCGCTTGCGTAGTTAAAGTACCTTTCCAGGAGGCAAAGTCCGAAGAACCAAACGGGCTCACGCCTGTATACTCAAAACTAAGAGGCTGTCCTGCCCTTCTTCCTATATTTTTTATTAGAACAAAAGAGAGTATAGCAAGAGTTTGATTTGACTCATTGCTAATAACTGGGACAGTAAAAGTTGAAGTTAGATCACCTGGAGTATCTAGTATATTTGAAGTACCTAGAATCGTAAGTTTACCTTGTGGACTAGCGTCTGGAGAACACCTTCCGTCTGTATTAGTAAAAGCTCCATATCTAAAAGTATTATTTAAATAAGGTGCAGTACCATCATAGCCATATGCAGTCCCGTCAACAGTTACATCTACTTTGCTTTCAAAGTTATTAGAGGTAATTACTCCTGTTGAGGGGCCAAAGAAAGTATGATTATTGTTTGTAGGAACAACACTTATAATTTGTCCAGGTTTAAGTGTTGGAATAAGTATTTTATCTTCCGCAAGTATAGTAGTGCCGTCCTTAACTTGAACCCTATAGTATTCTGGCGCATCAGAAAAAGTTACAGGAAGCGCGCTGCTGTTTGTAACTGCAGTAGTAACGCTCCCCAGCACTGTAGTAACAACACCTGTGTGTTTCGTAAATCTACATTTTACAGTAGGAGATGTATGGTCTATACCGGTTGTTTCAGCTGTTAATACTAAGTTTCCTGAAGCTGGGTGTGTTCTAACACTTGTCTCAGAAAACTCATATTTTAGTGTATTTGCAACCAGTTTTACACTTTGTACTCCAGCAAGCCCTTGAATACTTTGCTTAATAATTCTAGTAAAAGCCACTCCATCCGAGTTTTTACCGTCTATAGTAAATGTAACATCTGCCACATCAGAAGAAATATTTGTATGATCTTTAACTCTAGCAAATGTTCCTTGGTCAGAAGGATTAGTACCAGTGCCTAGAGTAAGATTATTACCAACCATGGAGGTAATACCCCAATAACCTACTTGGTTAGCGGTAGGGCTTGGATCGTAGTTTAACACAGAAGTACCTTCATATACGTATACATCCGTACCGGAACCAGAAAAGTCACGAAGGCCATTTGTTTTAAGAGGTATACCATGATTTTCGTTTGTTAAATCTACTCTTATTGAATCGTTTCCTGGAGTTCCGTTGCTACCATCCTGAAAAGCTATCTGAGGAGAAGACCATGTAATAGTGGCTGCAGTAGCACTTGGAGTTCCTTCTACTGCGTAACCCGTTGACACAAATACAGCTCCAGTACCAGAGGGAACCCCATCATACCAATTACTAGGAGGAGTTAAACTTTGAGTATTAAAATTAAAGCTACCACCTGTAGGAGTGTTAGGAGCGGTGTTCGCTGGAGATCTTTCATAAATAGCAAGCTCTACTACTGCTGCACCTTGCGGACCTTCAGTTCCCTCTACCCGTACAACATCCTGCCAAGTATAATTAGTATCAGTACCCGATTTCGTACCTATAGAAGACCATAAAACGTCAGTACCTGTTGTTCCCGATACTGTTGTGGACCAGCCACTAGGAGTTGAAACACTAGCAGCGGGCTTGCTAGGTTCTGTAGCACTTCTTTGAAAAATAATATCTACAGAGTCTCCAGGATCTCCGTCTCCTAAAAGCCTGGCCGCTGTAAAGTTTATAGTTTGTTCTTTTTCTATGTAAACTAGAGGGTCATCTGTGGACTCTCTCATTTTTATAACAATACTTTGAGGCATAAGATCAAAACCATCACCGCGAGTAACGCCAACAGGAGCATTGTAAGTATAGGATGCAGTAGTTGAAAAAGCTTGAGAAACCACAGTACCATTCGCATCTACAGTTTCAAATTGAAACTCTGGTGTATTTGTATTATTTATACCTATACAAGTTATGTCACAGCTTGACCCATATCCTGTAGCAATAGTGTTACCAAGAGTAGTATAGATAAACTCTGTCGGAGCAGACAAAGATATATTAATGTCTCTAACCTTAAAATTAGTTATACTCTCTGCGGTACCATCTATGCCGCCTGTATTATTATTAGGAAAGAATGCGGAATATACTGGTTTTTTCAATACTCCTGCATTATTTAAAACACTTTTTATTACTTTATATCTTACCCAGTAGTATCTAGTAACAGAGCCCGTACCTTCTAATACTAAGTCAGTATAAGTAGTTGCATCAGAAACTGTAGCTATCTTCGGAGCAGTAACATCTATTCTTCCACCAGGAGAGTAAGTAACTACTGTATTAAGCTGAATTTGAGGATATCCGGCAAGATTTAATCCGACACTTGTTACTCTTATTTCTTCTTCTTCTGAACGCAATACTCCTGTGCCTGTAAGACTTGCACCAGCAATAGGAACAATAATAGAACCTATTTCATATTGTATACTAAGTGTTCCTGCTATAGCATTCCAATCCGTATTCCCTAGTACTTTTATCTGATAACTTACTCCCGGCACTGCGAATGCTATAGGTACGTCTCTAACCGCAGTTATATCTCCCGAAACTACCATATTCTCTTGAAGTGTAGCAATCTCGTCTTTAAGAGCCTGAAACCCTGCTCCGTTACCTTGTGGGGAGAATGTTATTACAGTTCCGTGGGACATACCGCCTGTTAATGTAAATCCGTAACTTCTTTTATTATACGTATTACTAAAAATTTCTACGCTATGGGTATCTTCTCTAAAAGAAGGAGAATTTTGCCAGTTTAATCTTATAGCAGTATCAAGACTTTGAGTAGCTGTCAAACTATGAGGGGATCTAGGAATTGCTGATCCTGTTGCAACTGCACCTGTAGAGGCTACGACAACAGGCCTACTCTCGTCTGGGGCAGGTACAAAATAGGCGCTATCTGAGTGCTCTTCTGCAGTTATAGATACATTACCGTTGTTTAAAAAATTAAGATTAGTAATTCTCCATAGTTTTTCTGTCCACCCAAATCTATTATAGCTTAGTGCAAATACCTCTCCTGCCATAAGTAATGCAGCAGAAGGTCTAGCGGTAAACTGTATTTCTAAACCGTTTCTAGATTCATCCAAAAATTGCTTTATATTTACTCTAGCATTATAATAATTAGTTATAGACGGCGTTGAAAAACTACCTTTTTTAGGTACGTTATTATCCTGATTTAAGTATTCAGAGTTAAAGAAAGATACACTTCTAGTTTCAAACCCATTTTGAGGATCTATTATACTTGCAGAAACGCTATTAAATGTTTTTTTACTACCCTTATCAGATAGTTTTATAGATCCTATAATATCATCATTGCTAAGTTTTTCATAAACACTTAGTGCAGGAGCTGCAGATTTTACTTTAAGTTGGTATTTACCATTACTATAGCGCAATATCCCATTAAATTGACGCAACATATTATTTACGTTATCAAAAACTGTACCAGTAGTAGAAACAACTTGATTTAATTGATGTCGTGTAACATTACGTTGAGCATGACTGTCCCACCCTACCATTCTCCAATATTTTATATTATCGGAATCATATAAGCTATATCCCGAACCTGTAAAACCTTGCTGTGAGTCTATGTTTTTAACTACAGGGTTTCCATCTGCCGAAAGTCCTGCTTCGCCGGTATCTACTGTTAAGGCTGGAGCTACATGACCAACAGCCTCTATAGAAAATCCTGTAGTCCCGTTAACAGGTGTGAAATTACTGCCTATTAAACCTGCGCCATTTAGTCTTACTAATGTAGAACCAGTAAGAGCATCAGCAATCCAGATTAATGTTCCATCATAATACATCTTAAAGTCTTGTGCTTTTTCCACGATTTTACCAATACAATCAGTAAAAGTAACAGCATAATAGTCAGCCCCCACAGGTACAATTTTAGACACTTCACCTCTCCAGTGGGTATGACCTGCATACCTTCTATGGTATTCTTTGCCCATTACCGGAATATTGCCTTCATTTTTTATAACCATAGTAACATCAGATCGAGTGTCACAAGCTACTGCAGCAGATTTAAATGTTTCTATATCTATATCTTCTTGTAAATCCAGACCTTTACCATATCTTATACTAGTAAGATAATCTAATAGTTGCATTGCTGGATTGATAGAAATCCTCTTATCTTTAGGAGTTCGTATTTGATACTTATCTCCAAAGGAAGGGTGGTATCCTGCATCCCAAGCAACGTCAACAATTGCTGTTGGATTAGTTGCATCTGCTATCCAGTCTATAACTTTTCTTTCTTGGACATAGGGCACATTATCAGAATTAAATCTAGATAGGATAATTGTAGAGCCTTCTATTACTACTCCAGTTCCAGAAGGAAATCTAATTGCATTTTTTAAAAATATTTTTTCAAATACCGCAGTGCCGTCAGAATCTACGGGTAGTATAGGGTCAGGTATCCCCCCTATATTTTCTATTGTATTTGTACTAGAATTAAAAGTTTGGAAAAGTAAATTTGATTTACTTAAATAGCTTAAATCACCTGTGGCATATATATTGCCGCCCACTACATTTGCAGATAGCACACCAAAATAAGATTTAGGCCTTTGATAAGATCCTATAGTTTCTACGCTGTCTGTGGCAGATACGGCATTATTAAAACCATTTGCCAAGTTTTGTAAAGTAATATTCACACCTTCAGAGCCCATAGTAGAAGATGAAATTTCAGCTTCTAGTGCTCCAGGAATTGTACCTGTATATAACAAAGAGTTAGCTTTTTGCATGTTCCAAACAGAAGTGCCCTTAGTCATAGTTATTGTTGGACCACCTATAGGGGCGGGCTCTTCTTTCCACCTAAATCTAAACTCGGTCTCATTATCTTCATTTTTAAAGTACCATCGATCAATAATTGTAGTAGTATATGTTGTAATACCATCTCCTGATATAGTTACAGTATCACCTACGTTAAAGTTAACTACAATATGATCAGTCACCTGTGTTTGCTTAAAACTGCCATCATAATTATGACAGTCTATAGATTTTCCTCTAACTACAAAGTCTAATGAAGGCAGATTAGTTTCTCCCTCAGATAATAAGTATTCCGCTACAACATAGGCCGTATCCAGCATTCTATGGTTAGGGGTCCAGTATTGATGAGGGTTTCCACTATAAAAATCGTTCTGTACTTTGAATAATTGTTTATCGGCCTTTTCTACCAATAAATTATTTGCTCTTTGATTAGAGTTTCCCTGATGAAATATTAAAGTACAATCAATTGGGTCTCTAAATGCGTACGCTTGCTCATGTCCTATACCTATGTCTGCAAAAAGATTGTTAACATCGGAAGAAATATCTCCAGCATCAAGCATTCTAGTTTCTTCGGTATAGTAAGGAGTATTTTCAATAGGTCCTAAGTTTTTAGCAGACTTGAATAGGCTGCCACCTTGAGCTGAATTATATCCGTTCCAGTTATAAGTTTTATGAGTATAAATACCTACACCTTGAGAAGCATCAGTACCTAGTAAAACGTCTCCTCTATCTTGTCTACCTTTACATAAAACATCTATAGAGTTATTTTCGTTTTGCTCTGATCTGGCTAAAGAATCTGCAGCATCTAAACATAAGGTGGTTTTGTCGTCAATCGATACATCGAGTAAACTGCCTATAGTGCCTTCTGCTAATGCATATGCAACATATACTCTGTCCGGTTGTTCTTTAAAATTATCAAAAAATACTGGTATGCTGTCAATTTTTTGAACGCCATACACTACAGGCAATGCTTTGGATTGCATATTTATATTTAATTCTACGTCTGTAGGTATTTCTACTTCATACTCAATTTGAGTGTATTTTTTACTTAAACCTAGAGCTTTCTTTTTCTTTTTAAGTCTAGTTCTTGTTTCAGTTCTATTATAAGTAGATATTAAATTTAAAGAGGTTTCTGAGTGCTCAAACCCGTAATCTCCTTCATACTCTTTCCTAAGAATCATATTTTCGTCAGAAAGTCCATTAACGCCTACAGCTCTATGATCTGCATCCGAGGTTAGTCTATTTTGTACCCTTACAAAATCTCCCCAGTGGCTAGCCAATGTCCAAGACATTTCACTAGATTTTCCAGGATTTTCGTTTAAAGCAGCATTTGAAATTATACCTTTAAATACTAAAACAGCGCCTTTTTGATCATATACTCCATTTATAAAAGCGGGAAAACCTCCTATAATAGAGTTTGTATTAGGATCTATAAACACTCGGTAAATAACTACTTCTCTATTTATATAGTTAGTATATGACGTAGACCCGTTTCCTATAACTAAAGTAGATAGTTCTTCTGAAACAAGGCTCATATTATAACTAGCGGTTTCAGCTGTCCATGAACTGGCGCCTTTTGTCTGAGTTACCATAATCGCAGGTCTAGCGGTTCCGTAAGTTACAGAGTCTATAAAGAATCTATTTATAATAAAAGTAATATTATTATTACTTCCAGAGCCCGCAGACAGTGTTACAGTATCTCCCTCCTTAAAGCCTATTTCTGATATATCAGTGTTTAATACAATAGTAGTATTATCTGCTAAAAATCTCATATCTTTTTCGAAGTGGACAATACCTAAACTACTGCTATCCAGCTTTATTGTAAGGCTAGAGGCTTTTGCTTCGATTCCTTCATTTAAAGTTCCTACACTAAGTAGTTTATTTGCGTGATACGTTTGTAAACCGTTAGGGGTAGCTCCTGAAAGGGAATTAGGGTTTTCAAAAATATCTTTTTCACGTTGAAACTCTTGTAAACGGCTAAATGATCCATCATTAAACTCTATATTAAAAGGAGCGTCCGTTATATAAGAATACGTAACAGCCTCTTTACTGGCTACTCCGTTATAATTTGGGTTAAGGGTAGGTTTTTCGAATTTTACAAGATGTGCTACTAAATACTCGTCGTTATTAAGTAAAGCATTTGCTAAATCTGGGTGATAAGATCTATATGTCATTATTTCTCAGCCTCTTCTAGCTTTAGTGAAAAAGAATATAAATTATCTACATTTGTACGATATTCTTGCACGTCGGAAGATAAAAATACTCGGGGTTTAGGGTCTAAAAAGTTTGGATAAGCATTTACATAGGTGTTTCTTCTAAGAGAGGGAGTAAAGTGTACTCTGACTTCGTTAGTCCCTAAAGTAATAGCGCCAGTTTGTTGATTTGTAGATGTCTCTATTCTATTTACTCTATATAGTTTTGTATGTAAAGGTTCTAGACTGTCCTCTAACACAAAAAAGTCGCCTGGCTCCGGAGTCTTGTTTGTACTAACATTATAAGTAGCTCCAGTAAATATAAAAGAATCTGTTCCAGCAGGTACATAAGTAGCTTGAATTGTTCCGTCTCCCGCTGCTGGGACTGAAGTAGCAGTAAAAATATCGTTTGTATTAGGAGAAACAGGTGCGCCTATAGAGGACCAGTTAGTCGCCCCTGTAGTACCAATAACTTTATATTCCTGTCCAGGCCTTAAATCTGTAACATTAATTGTAGGTGTTTGAACTTTAAGAAAAGTATTATCGTTAACAGATAAATTAGCACCAAATATAAGATTTCTTGTAAATTTAGACGAAGGCATGGAAAAATAAAAAGGAGAAAATCGTCCCTTTTTATGCAGTATAAAGCTTTGAACAGGCTCAAAATCTTCCCTTGTCATATCGTTATAAGATAAATCAAAATCCCAAGAATGTTTGCCTACCCCTGCGGTAATAAGTCTGCCAGAGTTTGTTCTTGACGACATATTCTCTGATTTTGACTTAATTTTTATAGACGTTATACCTCCTATAGTACTATCGCTATTAGGATCAGATACACCGGCGTTGTCGACAGGGTTTTGAGGATCTGGTAAAATATTTGAAAAATCTGTAAAAGTAGTCATTATAGTTGTGTCTCCGATACTCCTTCTAAGAAGTACTCTCCTTGTTCGTTAGCGGCCTCTCTAATCATTCTTATTAGATTTCCTCGTTGATTTATTAGTAGCTCCTCTACACCTGCCGAATCTACAGCATTTATTGTAAAAGTAACGTTTGTATTACTTGCTGAAGTAGTTTCATCGGCAGGAAGTATAGTTCCTGGTACGCTAGGTATAAAGGTTTCAGGACCTTGTTCTCCTACCATAAAGCCTGTACCGCCCCCTGCAGCTCTGTTTCTATAACCCGAGAAAGCAGGAGTAAAATTTTGCATACCTCCTATACCAGAAGCTCCTCTCATATAAGATAACTCTCCTGCCTGACTTCCTCCTTTAGCTAAATCTACAGTATTTTTTCTTTCACCCATTCCTATTTTAGAAACTCCTCCAGCATTTATAGAAGAACCTCCCCCATCATAGCTCGTTTTGGCAATAGTAGCAAGTTGAGCAGCACCTAATGCACCTACTACGGCCATTTGAGCTGCCGCTAGTGTAGGACCTACATAAGGATCTTTAATACCCGACCATAAACCCATAATTGCCGATGCAGTATTTGCAACAACTTGTGCCATTTGCATTTTCTTATTTTGCTCAAACTCTTTTCTCTTCATTTGTTCTTTCTTCTTTTCAAGAGCTTTGAGTTTAGAAACACTTCCTGCTGATTGGCCGTCTCGTTTTTTCTCTGCAGCAATCTCTTTATCAATGCTTGCAATTTTTGCCGTGCTTTGAGCAGCCATTATCTGAGATATACTGTTTATAGCTGCTGCTGCCATTTCTACGCCTGCTTGTGCTTTAGAGCCGCCTGCTTCAATACTCTCAAAGGCAGATGTAAATGCTTCACCCATATTTAAAGCGCCTTCCATTACGGAACTCATTAAAGCACCTTCAGGGCCTAAAGAAGCTAATTGTTCCATCATTGGACCGGCCGTTTCTGAAAGCTGGGAAAATACTTGAGACCCTGTAAGGGCCGGAATTTCCGCATTCGGATCTTTTTGTTTTGCAGCCTGATGTGCTATTTCTCTTTTTTCGGAAAAATCTCCTGCGGAATCTACTGCGAACCTTGCTGCTGCGAAGCCTTCGCCTCCCAAGCGTTTGTTTCTATCAGACTGGGCTTTGGTCATTTTTTCTACCATATCTGCTTGTTTAGCTAGTATCTCAAGAACTGCTATTTCTGCATCATGTTTTTCTTGGGTGCCTACTTTTTCTAGATTTACTCTATCTTTTGCTAGCTTTAACTCAGTATCTAATAGGTTTGATTCGCTGCCTAAACCTGCAATCGCGGACATATTTGGTGACGTGGCATTAAGAGTAGCTTGATCTTTAGCTAACTTATTCATTCCGTCTCTATATTTTTCTAAATCGTCTGCTAGGTCAATAAATCTAGACTGACCGCCTCCTTCTATGCCGTAAACTTTTAGAAATTCATTTGCTTTCTTATTGGCTGTATCCTGCCCCTTACCATTCAATAAAATAGAATTTACCTCTGTTAGTGCCGAATTAACATTAGATATTCTGTCAGCTAATGGTCCAAAATTACCATCTCCAGATGATAATAAGGTGTTTGCTTCTGCTATAAGATCATTGAATTTTTCAAAAGATTGTACGGCTGAATTTGTAGAGATAGATAAAGCATTTAAATCTGTCTGAGCTTTTTTAATATTGCCATCTGTGGAGAACTGTTCCATAATGGCCTGGGCTTTTGTAATAGTATGTGTAAGAAGAGCCTGGGAATCAGCATTCTCTTCTACAGTTTTTTTGTTTGACTGCAAGGCTGTTTCCATAATCTTGGTTTTTGCTATAAGAGTACTTACTGAAGTCACAAAATTATCTTTTAGGGTTTGAGCTGCTTCCTCTGAAATATTTTTAAATTTTTCCACGGCTTCAGTTGCGCTGGCCACTGCCTGACCTCTAGCCCTAATCAATCCAACGTCATTCTTATCAGTAGATTCACCTCTGTCTGCTTGAGCCTGTTTTAGTTTAGTAGTTGCCTGTGTTAAACCTTTTATTCTTTCTACTTCTTCTATAATTCCTGCATCTACAATCGCTGAATTTACTTCTGTCAGTATACCCGCTAAAGGCCTGGCGGTATTATACCAACGACTACTAGCGCCTGACGCTTTTTTAATTGTTTTAGTGTACAATTCAATAACTTCAGTAAACTCTTCGAATCTCTCTGCATTCTTTTTAACTTGTTGCTCTAGTCTACTATCTTCTAAACCAAACATTTTTTCTATAACAGGATAAAGCATAGACACCGCCATTCCTATTAGAGCAATATAAGGCATAACTTTTAAAGTTATAGCGAACAATAGCTTGGCAGAGGAGGTTAAAGCAAGGAACAATCCCTGAGTTACTATTAAAGTGCCGTTATAAAAACTTTGTCCTGCAGTTGCAAGTAAAGTATTTGCAGCTAAGCCTTTTAAACCTAGGATATGGTGACCTATGGCGGCAGTTACACCTTGTTCCATTAGTATATTCAAGGAGTTAGAAAGATTTAGTTTATCGCTTGCAAGAGTACCTTGCCAAAGAGCCATGTTTAAAGCGTTACGCATAGCAGTTACTTTACCAAGAGCAGGATTTGTTTTGTTCATCATATTGATGGACATATTTAAACTTTTTGTCATGGATTTAATTTGTGTATCACCAAACTTACCCGCTTTAGCTAATCTATTAAAAGCGGGAGGCAGGTTTTCCATAGGTTTAATAGCTTTAAGAGAGTTTGCGGCTAACTTTGCTTGTTCACTAGAGGCTTCTGCTGAGGCCTTTGCTAAACCTGCTAAGCCTCCAATCATCGTACCTCCAATAGAAGATAAAAACGCAGCGCCTACTCCAAGAAGTGCTACCTTTGACTCTGCTAAAAAGTTAATTACAGGTCTTAAGCCTTTTTGTACAAACTCTATAACATCTTTAGTAAGATCACTAAAGGTTGCACTTAATTTAGAGTAGGGACTAGCATCTAAAGCGTCTGCTAGCTGATCGTATTTTGCAGTACCATCTGCAATAATTGCATTTGTAAAAGCCATTCTACGCTCAAACATAGTTAAGCTAGTTACGTTTTTATTTAGGCTATTGGCGTAGTCTTTTGTTGCTTTATCTAACCGTACCATAATACCTAATTCATCTAGAATCTCTGGCTCTAGTTTGGCAGCACCTCGAGTAAGACGATCCATAGCATCTCCAAGATCTCTACCAAGAGCAAGGGAAGCACCTTTTGCTACTTTTGCTAATCCTTCCATTTGAGATTCACTAAAACCTGCAGATATACCTACAGCAGTAGTTCGCATAGCTTGTTCTGTAGAAATAGCATTATCTGTTATCTCTCTAAGCTTGTCAGCTACAAGAGTTAAGTTTCTGCCTGCTGATCGTCCTGTAAACTCTAAGCCTTCTTGTAATTTAGAAATTGCATCGTTTCTTGAAAGCAAGCCAAAAGCCGCAGACAACGCAAAAGCGTTCGCGGCTAGAGTTGCATAGGCGGGAACTAGACCGCCGGAGATACCGGCAGTCATTTTTGAAAATGCTTTAGTACTGTTAGAAGTAGCCTGTGCTACGCCTTTATTCTTTTTACTATATCGATCCGCGGATTTAGTTGCTTTATCAGTACTTTGTGCAGCTTTTTCTGCATCTTTACCAATAGCTTTTAAACTACCATCTTCCATGACCTTATACGTAATTTGAATTGTATCTGCCACTACTATTTTCTCTTTAGCTTCTCCCTATCTCTTTTTAGTCTTTCTTGAGAATGTTCGATTGCTCTTGATTCTAAATATGTAAGAATCTCTAAAAATAATTCTGTATCATCTACGTCATATATATCTAAATAGTACGGTAGATTAGTAAAATCTTTGCCCATATATCCTATATCCGGATATACTCTATCCCCTAACTGGCTAAAAGTTCTCATAGCATCTATTACGAGAGTAGGAAAATCATCTAGATCCAAAGGTATTTCTTGCTCTACAGGATCTTTACCTAGTTGTTCACACATAGCAAAGTAACGCTGTCGCGTCATTTTACCATCAGACTCCTTCAGATACCTTTGCAGGTTTTTCAGGAGTTTTTCCTTTTGATCCTGTACGAAAGTTGTCCAAATCAAAGACTACCTCATTGAGCCATCCATCAAATTCAGTAGAGGAACTTACAAGAGTTTCCGCATTTTCAGAGGTATACTCTAATTGTTTTTTAGGGTTTTCGTTAGATACGTCTACTAATAGTAATGTTTCTAAGTGTTCCATAGTTAAACCCTTCCAGTTTTTTACAACTGCAGAGGTAAACTCCTGGACAAATTTTTCTTCGTTTATGTCTTCTATAGCCTGACGAGTCTTTCTATCAAACTTTGTAGAAATACATTTTTTTCTTAAATTAGCTAATTCTTTTCTTGATAGATTTACTACTTCTACGGAAAAACCTTCCAAGCCTGGAAAGTCTACCCATACTGCTTTTGTGTCTACCATTAAGTTTTTAAGTTGCATTGTTACTCCTATATATTAATATATTTAATTGTTGAACTAAGTGGTCTGGAATTGTCTGTAAGTCTCCAGTCATAATTTTGTGTAAATATCTCATCTGAAGATGATCTATTTGTAAATGAGCATGTTAACATATCAAATTCGAATCCATATATTACTCCCTCTTTCTCTCCTACTTTTATCTTTAAAGAGCTATTTATACTAGAAGTATTTTCTAAGTTTGAATTTGTATCGCATGAGTATCTGCCTATAGAACCCGAAAATATTTTTTTATTTATAATAAAATTTTCAGGATAAACCCTTGTTGCATTGAAGGCCGAGTGTTGTATCGACATAGCATCATATAAAGTCCTATTCTCTACCCATTTTATATCGTTTTGTAGCTCTGCTGATATTGAAAATACTTCTGAAGAAATGTCTACACTGTCTAATTCAATAGATATGTCATCTCCTCTTAAATATTTTCTCCCTGATGTCATAGGCTGGTGGACACCTGGGGGAGTAAAGCCGGGGGTATTTACTAATAGTTTTGATAGCTTAGACGCTTCACCAGATACTGTTAATGTCAGGGGTGTAGATCGCTCGATCCCATACGTCCCATTAGTAATAACGCATTTATCTAGTCTATAGACAGCTTCTGTAGAAGCTATATACAACGAAAAAACAGTAGAATTTATAAGTTTATCGTGTACTACTTGTAAATCATTTTCTTTAAATACTGGAATTTTAAATTCAAAATTAGCCGGATTTGCTTTAACTATAGAAGATTTTTCAAAGTAATCTTCTGGCCTATTTAAGGTCTTGTTCATACTAGATTTATCTGTAAAAGTTTGACTAAAGCTAAAATTTTCGGAAAGCTCTAGCTTATAAGATTCTCCTGTTGAATGAAAGTTATAAAGTTCCGTTGACTGTCCTTCACTATATACGCTGTCATAAAACTTTACCTCTGCTATAGAGCCTTCAAAGTTATGAGTACCATAGAAACTGTTTGGTGCAATATTTCTTGCCGCTAAACTTAAAGACCCGGTACTAGACCCGTTTACTACAAACCTCGGCCTAGTGTTAGTAGTGCCAAGAAGTGAATCGTTTAAGTGTAGCCTTAATTGCTTAGCAGGTACTCCCGCCTCTGCTATTATGGATAAATAATTCCATTGACCTGGAGTAACTACATTTTCATATACGAACACGTCATCTGACGAATTGTTGGGCGACTCACCTGTTAATTTTAAGTCTAGAGTGGTTTGTCCGACTCTTTGAATTATTTCAAGCCCCCACCCAAATCCAGAGGCTCCTCTACCTATTAAATATCCAGTGTAGTCTTGTGACTGAGGGGCTACATCGTCTACGTTAAACCATAAAGTTATTTCCCATCTGGTATTGTTTTCAAAACTTCTTGCATCTTCTGTTGAGAGTAAAGTCATGCCTTCACCCCCGTCTTTAAAAGTCAGTGCACCTAAAAAAGGGGAATCTGTAGATTCTACTGTATGGAGACTGTTAGATATTGTAGTATTTGGCTTATTACTAGTTACTACTCCGGAAAGAGAGGTTATTTTATCAACTATTCCGTCCGATAAATTTCTAAGGCTAAAGTAGTGGGACGGATTTCGGTGTTGGTAGTGCTCTAGATAAGCCTCGTCTACAACTAAGTATGCTTGCGAGTCTTTTTTTAAGTTATAACTAGCCATAAATCTCCGTACAATAAAAAGGGGTCCGAAAAAGACCCCCTTAACTTTTTCTATATCATATTATAGTCTAAGAGACCATAAATGTCAAGAAATATTTTTAACTACCTTTATATACAATAGTCATCTCATTAGCTTCTGAAATTGTGCTAGGTAAACTATTAAAGTTAGCTTCTAAAGAAATAACATCTTCAATAGAATGTGTAGGTAGCTCCAACTGTGAGTTTGGTAAACTAACTTCCATTCTAGGAGTAGCTGTTGAGCCCCCTACATCAAACTGTAGTTGGAAAGAGTTATTAATATTACTTGTGTCAACTATTAAATCTTGAAATAGTTGATGACTTTCATTACTTCCAGTGCTTAAGTAGCAAGTAAAGCTACCGTTTACTGATCTTGTTCCAGTGACATGTCCGATTGGCTGATTAACTACTCCTAAACTTTCTGGTGTTAGAAATGATATATTATTAGACAATGTTACACTACCACCTGTAAGTGTTAAGGAGTAAGTTTTAGACCCCGGACCTCCTACTGCGGTAAGTTGTGTTAATCTATTTCTAATAAAGTTGCCTGTACTAGTTCCTTCGGTACCTAGAGTTACGTCTGTACCTGCTGATGGAACCGTATCAACATTTTCTATTAAAGAGCCCATTCCTGACCAGCTAATAGTAGTAATTCCGTCAATATCAAACTCTAAACCTGCTTCATTAACAACGCAATCTTTAATCTTATAAATCTTAGTACCTGTATTAGAGCTACCTAGTTCAAAGTATAAATCACCTGTCGCAAGTTGAGTCTTGTTAGAGTTACTAAATTCAATTTCGGCTTGAGTAGCGCTTGAGGTGTATCCTTCTACAGTTGCATTACCTGTGGTAATATTTGCACCTGAAAGAGTTATACTTACATCATTTGAAAGTGGATCATCTAATTCGAAAGCTGATTCTATATCTTCTTTAGAAATAAATAGTTTATCACCACTTTGATATCCTGAACCTCCATAACTACCCGCTCCCATAGAGGCTGCAATTGCTCCAGTTGCATCAGAAATACTAATTTGTACTACAACACCTTCACCGTTTCCATCAGTTTCTGCTGCGATAAATTGATCACTACCATAAGTACCAGCTCCTAATGCTGCCGGGCCAGTTGCACTTAAAGCACCTGTAACAACACCAGTAGTACTAACACCTTGGCCAGCATCTCCTGCCATCATTGTCCATAAAATATCTTCTGGAGCATAATGAGAGTTACTAGCCCTACCGCCAGATGTAGCACCTGTATTTTTAGAAGGTCGAGCATATGTTGAAAAACTCCATTCCGCAGGCGCAAAAGAGTCTGTAAATACTTGTCTACCTCTACGGCTGACATTTGATGAGTTGGACATTTCGTTCAGAGTAACTTCTGAAGTATTTGTTGCTTGAGAGAATGAAAATCCATCTAATACCGGAATAGTGTACTTTTTATTGGCCACTATCAGGTATACGTTGGTATCTCTGCTAAAAAATAAATTATTTGACATAATTTTCTCCTATGTATCTTGAAAAGACAAGGGCGTGAACTTTTGTTCGTGCCTGCATTTTCTAGTAGTGAACCTCTATTAACATCTCTCCGACGCCGAGAGGTTCAAGTACACCTTCGTCAGTATCAATACTAACTATAGTGATTTGTTTAGTATAGAGCTGGGTTCCTCTACTATCTCTATACTCTAGTCTGGAACTATCTTCTAAGATAGTTTCTACATCTTCCATTAATTCGTCTAAAGCTTGAACAGCATCATCCTCTTGTACATAGCATCTCAAAGTAACAGACATAAATCTATCTTTATATCCACCTGTTTGATACTCTCTAGTTTCAGACCCTGCATTTAAGTGAACTGCTGGAAATTCTTCTACCTCATCCCAAAACTTTAGTCGAGGAGATACGCTTTGATTTAAATCAGTTAAAAAATGACCTGTACCATTTATCTCTTTTAACTTTTCTACAAGAGCATTTATAATCCCAGATCTTCTTGTAGTATATTGTCTAGTGCTCATTAAACTCTCCTGGTATATAATCTGCCTATTAATAGCTCTGCTGCTATTTCTCTAATAGACTTATCAATTAAATCTCTTGGATCTCTGTTGCCGTTTGACCAGTTTCCTCTACTTCCTTCTTCGAAAACTTGATAGGGATTTCTTTGGTAGGTATACCCTATACTAGGAAATCCTTTAGGGGTTTGTGCTACTTCCGTAACTTTTACACTATCCGCAAAACGACCTGTCCTATTTACAAGTGCTGGTTCTTTCATATTTTTCTTAACTGTTTCAGGCAGCTTTTTATTTATTAAACCAATCATTTGCAAAACAGAAGAAGCAGGAGATTCCTTAGCTTTTTGTCTTAGTTTTTGCTTTCTCACAGAGGCTTTTACCTGTAAAGGAACTTTTTTAGCCGATATCTTAGGAGAAACTTTTTTAGTAATCTTTTTACCGCTAGACTTATTCATTTGTCTTTTATTAGAAACTTTTGCAGGTTTTATTTTTCTAAAAGGGTCCAGTATTTCATTTACTGTTTCTTTTTCTTTTTTCTTTTTTAAAGAGTCCGATCCTTCTAAATTTTTTAAGTCTGCTTTATTAGCTAAAAAGTTTTTTACTTTTCTTCTTAACTGTTTACTTCTTAAGCCTTGTTTAGCACCTCTGGATCTATTTTCGCTAGAGGACTCTATTTTTATAATTATCATATCTAAATCATCAACTTTTTGTATAGAAAGATCTATTCCTAATAACGTATTTAAATCTTTTACAATTTTTTGTCTTTCTATTTCAGAGTTTTGAGATAAATTAGTGTTTAAACCTTTCATTATTTGAGATGTTTTGCTATCTAAAAACCTTTCAAACACTCCGGCATTTTTATCGTGACCTGCATCAAAAAAATGTAAAATAGATGATTTTTCTTTACTATTACTTTTATTTCGTATAACATCTAAGTCTTTATGGTTTCTTAAGTAGTTCTGCATATTTTTAAAGTACTCATTCATTATAGTACGATATGCAAACTTAACTCTAGTAAAAGCTGTATAAGGTAAAAACTGATCATAATGTTTGGGTATTGGAACATTAGTATGTTCATCAAATATTACAGTTGTTTTACCTCCAGGCCTTTTTAGAGGCTTGCCTTGTATTTTTTCCAACTGTTTATGTAATTTTTCTGCAGCATCATCTACCAACTTTTTGATATGTGCTTCGTCTTCTTTTGTTAATTCAATTTTTTGACCTTTTCTTAGTTGGGTCAAAGTCTCTTTTAACAAAGTTCTTTTATGAAAAACAAAAGTATGTGGTTTTCTATTTAGCTCTTTTCTATAATCTGAATATCTATCTAACTCTGCATCTAACTTTACCAAAAAAGCTGCTAGTCTAGGATTACTCATTAGAAGTTCTTATAAAGATCTAGTACTCTTTTAATATGGTCAGGGAACGCAACATTGTTTCTCTGACTTGAAGAGCTTTGATTCTGTATGCTCGCACCCGCAATGGTTTGACGAGCTTTATGCTCATCTTTATGGTAGTAAGTGATTAAATCAATAACTGCCAATTTTAAATCTGCAGGTATTGTTGCATAGCCTGCTTTATAAACAACTTTCACTGCGCCAGGACCTTTTGGCCAGGCTTTATTCATTCTATAGATACAATCTAAATCTGTATCAACATAGTAGTCTACATCCTGAGTAAGAGTAGTATAAGAACTAGTAATACTATCTCTTTCTGATACTACTGGTTTATTACCGTCCGACATAACTACAGGCCCTTCTGATAGCTGTACGAAGGCTTCATTATAGTTAATATTCGATAATTCTGTTTTTGCATTTGTATAATAATCTACAAAAGTAGTATTACAATAAGTTTTTACTAATTGACTTACAGAAGTAATTAACAGCTCTAGTTTAGCATCATCTTTAGTAGCCTGAATGCCTTCTGCTGTCTTATATGTTGCAAGTGTTATTAAATCTGTCATATTCTATAAGTCCATTAGTAAAAACTTGGGGGAGGCGAACCTCCCCGAAGTTTAAAAGTAAAAGTATTACTATTAAGTAGCAGGTACGATGTGCGAAGAACCAATACCAGCAAAGATTTGGTCGAAACCAAGAGTCTGGCTAGATACAATCGCAGTGCGTTGGTTAGCAACTTCGTAATCAGTTTCAACGGATACACCGCCAAGACGTGGAATTACGAAAGAGTTAACGTTAGCAACAACAGCGTCACCGTCAGCAGCGAACTGATCACTTACAACTACAGGTGAACCGTAGAAGCTATTAACAGAACCAGTAACTTTTGCAGCTAGAGTATTAACCGAAGTAAAGTCATCGAACTCACCTTCTTCAAGCAACTCATTATAAGCACCAACAGACATAATGTATACCAATTGAGAAGGATCAACACCTTGATTACCAAGAGCAGTACGACCTGCAAGTAGATCGCGACGAGTCATAGCAGCAGCAATATCACCAGTTTGATTACCAGCTTCTGTGTCAGTAGCAGTTTCTAGCTTGCTGATAATCATGTTTTCAACTTTCTTCGCTTGAGCGTGTGCAAGAGCGTTCATGATAACTGGCATAATAGTAGCAACTACTTGCTCATCAGTGTTGTTATCAATGAACTGACCCGCGATTACACGATTAGCAGTCAAAGTAAGATTATCGATTTGATAATCACCATCAGTACCACCTACATTGTCAAGACGGTTAGCAGTAACATCACCAATACCACCAGTACCAGTAGCAGCAGCATTAGGCTCACCAGCTAGAGGAATTACAGTTTTACCTGAAGTTACAGCCATCTCTTTAAAGAAGTTAGCTGCACGATAGTTTAGACGAATGTTTTCTTCGAATGCGTCAACTGCAGTTTGGTCGATACCTGCAACACCAGCTGTGTAGCCAGTAATAGTTGCTGAGCTATCAGTACTAGTACCTGAAGTACCAACAGTAGAAGCTGTGTAAGATACGCCAGCTTTTTCTAAAGTTCTACGACCGATATCGGTATCTTGGAAGTTACGACCCAATACTTTAGCAACCATGCTTGCTTGCAAGAAGTCTTGACCAAATGCAGACAAGTCGCCTGATTTAGCAGAAGAACGTTCTGCAGAGAACTCACGCTTGCTGTTACGCATAGCTTCAATTTCTCCAGCGTGCTCTTTAAGAGCAGACTCATACTTAGCAGTTACTTCTGCAAAGCTTGCGTCTTTTGCTTCCATGTCAGCTTTCATATCAGCTTCTAATTTTTCAACACCAGTCTTAACACCTGTTTCGATGCTTGACTTGATTGATTGTGCTTCAACAGCTTTTGCTGCTTCAGCTTCTTGTGCTGCTTTAGCCTGGGCTTCGTCAGCGGCTTTTTGCTCGGCCTGCTTCATTGCAATCTTAGCGGCAGTATCTTCAGCTACCTTCTTTGCAAAAGCTTCCAAGTCGATGTTTTGATTATCCATCTTGATCTCCTGATCTGCGGATTTCTCCGCGCTTTGAGGTGTGTCACTAGCTATATCCGAAGTATTAACTTCTTGCTTAGCCAGAGACTGACCTGCTAGATCTACACGATTAGTGAAAGTTTTCTTAAAGTCTTCGTACTCGGATATCGAGTCAAAAGATTTTGAGAGCGAAAAAGTAGCTGCTTGATTGCAAGGTACCGATACAACCGATACTTCAAACAACTCAGCATCCTTAATCATTAATCCGTCAGTTTCTTCTAAATAATCAGCGTCCTTGACTTTGAAACCAACGGAAAAGGCCCCAAGAACACCGTCTTTAACTA
>ENA-UZWT01000909-UZWT01000909.1-metagenome-genome-assembly--contig:-Day-1-50m-contig-909_pt1 | contig 21008 bp, 18 predicted proteins | sample MGYA00260338_ERZ794898 | MGnify/ENA metagenome assembly ERZ794898 | reverse complement strand
AAATGTAAGAGTTGATTTCGGGATCATTTGGATCTGAGAGATATGAAACAAGCCCGCTTATGTACCAATCTGGTAAATGAAGTAAAGCAGAGTTTCTTAAAATTTCTCTCCAATTACCACCGTAAATCATTTGATAGATTAAGACTTTATATATTCCAGCTTCAATTTGTTTGTTAAAGTCCTCATAGTCGCCTTCGAAATAGATAAATACTTTTGAGCCAACAATATTTGTAACTCCACCAATATTAAAGTTTTCGTTAGAGGCTAAACCAATATTGCTTTGTCTGAAATGAGATTGTTTATTGTAGATAACAAACTGTAGTCTTTCTTCGGCATAAAAATCTAAGAACTTTTCAATTTTTGGGATTCGGCTATTGGCATATTTTGCAGTATGCACAGCTAATTCTTTTCCACCGGTATAAAAGTAAGTTTCAAATTTTTTAAATCGATAGAACTGCCATTCGAAGAAATCATATTGAACCCTATTCTTACCAAAATCAGTTTGAGTTCCGTTGTAAAATTGAGCATTGGCTTTGCTAAAAAAGCAAATACTTATAAGCAATGCTAAAAGACTTCTAATATGGATTTTGTTGAGTTTCAATAGAAATTTAAACGGTTAATAAAAGTACCAATTTATAAGCTATTATTAAATTTGAAGACCTTTAAAAGCACCCAAAACTCATGAAAGTAAAATCATTTACATTTAGCCCCTTCCAAGAGAATACTTATGTTCTATCAGATGACACCTTAGATTGCATAATTGTTGACCCTGGCTGTTATAATTCTTCGGAAGAAAATGAACTTGTTGAGTATTTAAACTTAAACCAATTAAAACCGGTGAGATTAATAAATACTCATGCTCATATTGACCATGTTTTTGGGAATCAATTCGTTTCAGAAAAATTTAATCTTAAACTAGAATTACACCTGCTAGACGAACCAATTTTAGCAATGGCAGGGCGTTCTGCCATGACTTATGGTTTAAATTATAAGCCATCACCAAAAGCAGAAATTAATTTTGAAGAAGGAGACGAAATAGTTTTTGGAAACACAAAGCTTGAAATACTTCATGTACCTGGTCATTCTCCCGGTCACGTAGTGTTTTATGATAGACCTGGAAAGGTAATTATTGGAGGGGATGTATTATTTAGAGGTAGTATTGGTAGAACAGATTTACCTGGAGGGAACCATGATGATTTAATAAGAAATATTAAAGAAAAACTTTTTACATTGGAGAACGATATATCCGTTTATTCAGGTCACGGACCAGAAACTACTATTGGTTATGAGAAACAGAATAATCCCTTCTTTTAAAGCGCAGGTTGTGGCCCTTTAAAAATTGGAGCATTGCAATTTACAGGGTCTTTCCTTAGAAACATTATCCTTAACTTAAAAATTATTGGCTGATAATCATGACTAAAGAATTTAAAACTACTTCTTACATCGTCAATTGGAAAAACTTGTAATAATGTTGTTTCTATAGAAGGAATTAGAATGGTGTGTTTTGTAATTCGATAGCCAAATCCTATTTGGTAGGTAAGAAATCCATTTAAACTATTTGTGAACGTGTCAAAATTACTTGGATATGCGAAAGATCTATCAAACTTCTCTGATATGGCATAATTAGCATTAATACCTAATGAATTTATTATGAAAGAATACCGTTTTAATTGCTTTACATGATTTGCTCTTATGCTAACATGAGCAAGATTGTAGTTAATGGTGTTTGATGAACTATAATTAGATGTATCAGACGGTAAAAAAAGAGTTCCTTTATGTTCAGCTCCTCCTGCAAAAGATCTATAGCCAATGCCTCCTTCAAGGAAATGAACTATTTTTGATTTTTTAAAAGAATAAAAATACCCGAGCTCTATTCCATATTTTAGCTTTCCTGAGCCATTAACCTCATACAGGTAAGTCAAAGTGTCGGCAGTTTCTGTTTTATTTGTAGATCCAATTGGGAGTAGATAAGTTAATTCGGGATTAATATAAAAACCCGATCTTCTGTATTGCCGATCTAATGGAAATAAGTCTTTATCAATTTGGCAAAGTAAAGGCATACTAAATAACAGTAAACCTGTTATTGAAAAGACTTTCCTAAGCATTTGCAAGTTCTAATATCTCTTTTTCAACTTCCTGACTGTCCCAAATTGTATCAATATTTGGTTTTGCCATAATTACGTCCATAATTTTTTCCTGACGTTTACCTGCAGCAAGCGCTTCAGAATATGGAATATGACTAAAGGTTACCTGAGAGTATAAAGGCATCCATTTTGATGGGTATTTTTCATAAATTTTCTTTTCAATTTTCTTGCGAAGTAAAAAGCTCTGGTCCGCAACTTTGTCACGCATTTCAACAAAGTTTTGAATTGCTAAATTGCTAATAGCATCGGCATCTTTTTTTCTAGTACCAGAGAATTCTTTAAAGCTTGTTTCCCAATTTCTGTTATTCTTTTCAAATATTTCATCAAAAACAGAACAATCCTCAAAGCCAGAATTCATTCCTTGTCCGTAAAACGGAACAATAGCATGAGAGGAATCTCCCATTAATAGAATCTTATCAAGGTAATTCCATGGAGAACACCTTACAGTTACTAAAGAAGAAGTTGGGTTTTCAAAATAATCTTCCAATAAGCTTGGCATCAAATCAATGGTGTCAGGAAAAATCTCTTTGAAGAATTCTTCTACATCACCTCTCGTTTTTAAGGAGTTGAAAGACTTTTCTCCATCAAATGGGAAAAACAAAGTACAAGTAAAACTGCCATCCTCATTTGCCAATGCGATTAACATATATTCTCCACGAGGCCAAATATGAAGCGCATTCTTATCCATCTTAAAACTTCCATCATTATTTGCAGGGATATAAAGCTCTTTATAACCATGGTCTAAATACATTTGCTCGTAATTAAAGCGGTCGGTCCTTTGCAGCCTGCTTCTTATTGCTGAAAATGCACCATCTGTTGCAAAAATTCTGTCAGGAGATATAAAACTCTCTTCACCACTTTCGGTATTTTTAAATGCTATTTTGTTATTGTCTAGGTCAATATCTGTGCATTGCATAGAAAAATGAAAGTTAACATTATTCATTGCATCAGCAGAATCCATTAATTGAACATTTAATCCACCTCTACTTACCGAATATATTGCTTCATCGTCTTTTCCATACTGTTGGTAAAAATTATCGCCATCAATTGGATGCATAATCCTTCCATACATTGGAATTGCGATCTTTTCTATTTCTTCTGTTATTCCTGCCAATTTTATAGCTTTCCAACCTCGGTTAGATAGGGCAAGGTTGATAGATCTACCTGCAGAAATTTCAACCTTTCTCATGTCTACTCTTCGTTCATAAACGTCTACTTGATAACCTTTTTTTGCTAAAATGATTGCCTGTAAAGACCCTACCAGTCCTGCTCCAATTATTGCTACTTTATCCATTTTAATTTAATTCTATTAAAGATTCTGAAATTATTTTACCAAAACGAAATACATCCCTATAGGAGTTGTATAGCGGAACAGGAGCGACTCTAATTACATTAGGTTCTCTCCAGTCTGCAATTACACCCTTTTTAGTCATTAAATCAAAAAGTGGTTTACCGCTTCCGTGTGTGAGAATTGATAATTGAGAGCCTCTCTCTTTAGGCGTAATAATTTCGAATCTTATGCTTTCATTGTTATTTGAAATTTCTTTTAGAATAAACTCCAAATAGCCTGTTAATGTTTTCTGTTTAGCTCTTAAATTTTCAAGTCCTGCCTGAAGATGTATTTCAAGAGCTACTTTATGAATTGCCATTGATAGAACAGGCGCATTACTTAGCTGCCAGCCATCTGAACCTAAAGCTGGTTTAAACCCTTTTTCCATTTTAAATCTTCCATCAGTTGGGGTCCCCCACCAACCGGCAAAACGAGGTAACTCTGAGTTGTTTTCATGTCTTTCATGCACAAAGATTCCGGCAACACTGCCTGGTCCCGAATTTAAATATTTATACGAGCACCACGCAGCAAAATCAACACCCCATTCATTTAGTTTTAATTCAATATTTCCAAAAGCATGTGCCAAATCAAAGCCAACAATTGCACCTGCTTTATGGCCGGCTCTTGTGATTTTTCCCATAGGCATTACTTGACCAGTGTAATAATTAACACCTCCAATCATTATAAGGCTAATTTCTTCTGAATTCTCTTCTATGGCTTTTAGAATGTCTTCTTCCCTTAAATGCTGTTCTCCATCTCTTGCATGCAATTCTATTAATGCTTCGGATGGGTTTAATCCATGGAATTTAACTTGTCTTTCTAAGGCATATTGATCAGAGGGGAACGCTTTTCCTTCACATAATATTTTAAACCTTTTTGCTGATGGCCTGTAAAAAGAAACCATTAAAAAATGAAGATTTCCTGTAAGACCACCTAGAGCTGTGACTTCAGATTCTTTAGCTCCAACAACTTGAGATAACAAAGGTTTAAAAAGTTCATGGTAAGAATACCATGGGTTTTTAGCTTCAAAATGACCTTCTACTCCTAGTTTTCCCCAGTCTTCTAATTCCTGATTGATAGCATTCTTTCCTTTTTTAGGAAGCAACCCTAAAGAGTTTCCTGTAAAATAAATAGATTCTTCTCCATTAATGTGGGGAATCTCAAAATAGTCTCTAAATTTATTCAACTTGTCATTTGCATCTTGCTCCTTTGCAAATGATTCTGAATTCAAATATTCCATAAATTAATAATTGTGAATCAAAGATACATTACTACAAGTTGTTGTATCAAAAATGTGATAAAATAATAAAACAAATAAATGGAAAGGCTAAACTGCCTTCTAAAACCAAAGAATAATGCAAGTATGGGTTTTTATTATTTAGTTTAGATATAATTATTGCCGAACTACTTAATCCGATAGTAAAAGATACTATTAGCAGGTTGACCTCAGAGCTTATTATCCATAGTGAAACAACGCTAAAGGAGTAGGATATAAAACTTAAAAACTTAACATTATTAATACCTAATAATTGCGGAAGGGTTTTTAAACTTGCAGAACGATCTAACTCTATGTCTCTAATATCAAAGGGTATCGCTTGACCAAATACAGAAAAGCTCATAGCTAATGCAAATAGATGAACTTTTAGGCTAAGTAAGGCACTAACCCCATCTTGGCATATAACAGGCAGCATACTTGAAATTCCTCCCCAAACAAATGCAATAACAAAAGGCTTTAAATATGGAATTGATCTAAGTGTTTTTAATTTTAAACCAATGTTTATTTGAAGAACATATAATATTGAAATAATAAATAAGGGGAATAACAGAATGTTAGCAGATTTTGGTAAGCCTAAATAGTAGTAAAATGCTATTGAAAATGAACTAAGTATTAAAAAGGTATAAAACCTTTTTTTTGATTCAATCCATTTGTCTTGTGGAGTTAGTTTCCTGTTTCCATAATATAAATGATCTACTTTTCTGTGAAAGCTGTAAACGAACAAAGTTGCGAAAAAAACGAATCCAAGAATGTTGTTTGTTTCCGAAACTTTAAAATACGAACAAGCTATATAGCTTAGGCTTGTTGAACAAGAAGCAATAAGTAAATTACTATATACTAAAAGGTTTAAAAATCGGCTCAATAATTAGTTTAATTAATATTTAAACATGTCTCTTTTTAACTTGTTAAGAAATATTCATAACTGGTATTAAAAGCAAATATAAATAGTGCTGTTGAAATGGCGTTTCAATTATATTTGCACTCGATTAAAATAAATTAAATAGTATGACATCAGCTCCATTTAGTTCGCGACATATAGGTCCAAATGAAAAGGAAATTAATCACATGCTTGAAACCATAGGTGAGTCAAGTATAGAGAGCCTTATTGCCAAAACAATTCCCGAGTCAATTAGATTAAAATCACCATTGAGTTTAAATCAGCCAATGAGTGAATATCAATACTTGAACCATTTGGAGGAACTGGCTTCAAAAAATCAAGTTTTCAGGAGCTACATCGGTCAAGGATATTATAACACTAAAGTGCCTGCAGTTATCCAAAGAAATATATTAGAAAATCCAGGTTGGTATACAGCATATACACCTTACCAAGCTGAGATTGCTCAAGGTAGATTAGAAGCTTTATTAAATTTCCAGACTATGGTTACAGACCTTACAGGATTGGAAATTGCAAATGCATCTTTACTTGATGAAGGAACAGCTGCAGCAGAGGCTATGATTCTAATGTATGGTGCTCGTTCAAGAGATGCTAAAAAAAGAAATATCAAAAAGTTTTTTGTTTCAAATACATGTTTTGCGCAAACAATTGATGTTCTTAAAACAAGAAGTGAGCCGTTAGGGATTGAATTAGTTATCGATTCGATAGAAAATATTGATATAGATTCCTCATATTTTGGGTCAATTTTGCAATACCCTGAAATAAGTGGTGAGGTAAAAGATTATTCAGAATTTGTTGAGCAGGCGCATGAAGCAGGTGCTTTAGTTGGTGTTGCTGCCGACCTTTTGAGTTTAGCTATTCTTACGCCTCCCGGGGAATGGGGAGCTGACTTCGTTTTTGGTACAACACAACGATTTGGAATTCCGTTAGGTTTTGGAGGCCCTCATGCTGCTTACTTTGCGACCAAAGAACACTATAAAAGAAATATCCCCGGTAGAATTATTGGTGTATCTCAAGATGTTGACGGAAGACCTGCATTAAGAATGGCTCTTCAAACTAGAGAACAGCACATTAAGCGTGATAAAGCAACTTCAAATATCTGTACAGCCCAAGTTTTACTGGCTGTAATGGCGGGAATGTATGCAGTTTATCATGGGAAAAACGGGATTCGAAATATTGCTGTAGGTATTCATAGCTACACCAAAAAACTAAAAGACTGTTTAGAAGAGTTATCATTCGAAGTTTTGAATGATAACTTCTTTGATACTTTAGCTGTAAAAACAGGAGATAATAACGCAGACCATTTAGTAGATCATCTAGCAAAAGAAAGATTTAATGTATATAAAATTGATGATTCACATATTTCAATAAGTCTTAACGAAACCGTTGAGATGCATGAGTTAGTTGAGCTAATTAATTCGTTTGCTTCTTTTCAAAAGAAGAATGATTTCAGTTTTGATTCAGTGGACGAAGGAATTTTTGTTCATGAGAAGTTAATTAGAACTTCAGACTTTTTATCCCACGAAGTATTTAATAGATACCATTCAGAGACAGACATGATGCGGTACATAAAAAGCCTTGAGAATAAGGACTTTTCATTAGTCCATGGAATGATTCCTCTAGGTTCATGCACTATGAAGCTAAATGCTGCCAGCGAATTAATGCCGTTAACTTGGCCTGAGCTAGCAAATATTCACCCTTTTGCGCCTAAAGATCAAACATTAGGTTATTTAGAAATTCTTGACGGTTTAGAAAGGGATTTGTCTGAAATAACTGGCTTTTATAAAACATCTTTACAACCAAATTCAGGAGCTCAAGGTGAGTACGCAGGCCTAATGGTCATTAGAGCTTATCACAAAAGTAGAGGAGATCATCATAGAGATATTGCAATAATTCCATCTTCAGCGCATGGAACAAATCCTGCAAGTGCTGTAATGGCCGGAATGAAAGTAGTGGTTGTTAAGTGTGACGACCAAGGTAATATTGATGTGGACGATTTAAAAGTTAAGGTTGAAGAACATAAGGAAAACCTTGCTGCTTTAATGATCACATATCCATCAACTCATGGCGTTTTCGAAGAAAGTGTTATAGAGATTACAGACTTAATCCATGAAAATGGGGGGCAAGTATATATGGATGGAGCCAATATGAATGCCCAAGTTGGTTTAACTAACCCGGCAAGTATAGGAGCAGATGTATGCCATTTGAATTTACACAAAACATTTGCGATACCTCATGGTGGAGGAGGTCCTGGTATGGGACCTATTGGTGTTGTCAAGCATCTTGCACCATTTTTGCCATCAAACCCACTTGTTAAAACAGGCGGCGAAAATGCTATAACTGCTATTTCTGCTGCACCTTTTGGAAGTGCTTTGGTACTGCTTATTTCTTACGCATACATAAAAATGTTAGGTGAAAAAGGCTTAACTGATTCCACACGCATCGCTATTTTATCAACGAATTATATAAAGAAAAAATTAGACGGGAAGTACGATGTGTTATACCAAGGGAAGAATAATACAGTTGCACATGAAATGATTTTAGATTGCAGAGGTTTTAAACAAACTTCAGGAATTGAGGTAGTTGATATAGCAAAAAGACTTATGGATTATGGATTTCATGCACCTACTGTTTCCTTTCCTGTAAATGGAACTTTAATGGTTGAGCCTACTGAAAGTGAGAGTTTAGAAGAACTCGATCGTTTTATTGAAGCAATGAGCTCAATTAGAGATGAAATAAGACAAATAGAAGTCGACCCTTTTAAAAGAGAAGAGAATGTGCTAAAAAACGCACCTCATACAGAAGAGATGTTAACTTCAGATGAATGGAATTTGTCTTACAATAGACAAAAAGCTGCATATCCAGTAAAATCAATAAAGGGTAGAAAATTTTGGCCTTCCGTAAGGCGTGTTGATGACGCCTATGGAGATAGGAACTTAATTTGTAGTTGTTCACCTACAGAGGAATATGCACTTTAAAACTTAAAAAATACCGGTTAAATTAATTTTTGATCGGTATTTTTTTGTTGTAACCTTAATTTTAGTTGAAATTTTGGTTATCTTTATACTTCAAATCGAATTGTCTAATTAATAAAATTTAAAACATGAAAAAAAATTACGCCTTATTATCTGGTTTGATTTTAGCTTCAGTCTTGGGCGAAGCCCAAGACTTAAGAAAGTTTTCTAATGAAGAAGCTAAAGTTAAATTAACAGAAGAATCGGCAATTGAATCTCAATTGTCAGCAAATCGTGTTGTAAAAACACAATTACAAAATAACAAAGCGATTGGTGATACATTGTATTATCAAGATTTCGCAAGTCAAATTCCTGCAGGTTGGACTATTACAAACCAAGCCGGTAATTCAAATAACTGGATTTGGGCAAATGCTGCTCCTGGTGGACAGTATTCTACTACAACTGCTGCATTAAATTCTACATCTGCTGCTAACGGATTTATGTCTTTACCAGCAGATTTATACAATACTCCATTTCCTGCCGGTGGCCCTGTCGGAATGGATGTATGGTTCGCTTCTCCTGCAATTACTATACCTTCAGCTGCGTCAGTTTTATTGCAATGGCAACAATCTTCTAGATACTGCTGTTCAAGTGCTAATGAATTAGTTGTAGAAGTAAGTACGGATAATATTAATTGGACGACTTATGATGCAATTAATGGAAGAAATCCAAATACAGGTGTTCCAAGTCCTACTTCAGCAGCGGCTGAACAAATGAGTATAAATGTTTCTGCTCAATTTGCTAACCAAACTACTGCATATGTAAGATGGAGATTGACAGGTGCAACTCACTATTATTGGATGATTGATGATGTAACTTTAGTTGAAGGTGCAGGAGATGCAATGGAATTGACAGCATTTAATATCAATTTCTCTGATACATCTATAAATCCCGTACTATCTATTATTCCTCAAGCAATATTAGAAAATCCTATGTCATTTACAGGTGTTACTACTAATGCTGGTTCTAATACTCAAAGTGGTGTTGGTCTTGAGGTAGAAATTATTCAAGATAGTACTTATTCTGGAGCTACAGGACAAGGAGTTGTCGCTATTCTTAATACAATGTTAGGAATTCCTGTTCCTTCTTTACAAAGAGATACAATTGTTGTTAATGGATACAATAATAGCGGTGACGGATATTACACAGCAATCTTTAGAGCGTTATCTACTGCTCCAAATCAGAATCCTCCTGCAGCTATTGGTTCACAACCATTTGTTGTGAGTGATACTGTATTAGCAAAGGATTTAGGTCCATACATTGGAGATGCCGGTCCTGGGAATTATGTTGGTGGGGGAAATGATGGCGACCGTTGGGGATCTATGATGACTGTTGGTAACAATACATTGGCAGGTACGAATGCAGTAGCTACTTCGATTTCTATCTTAGTTGCAAATGTTACAACTAATGATGGTGCTTCAATTCAGCCAAGAATTTGGAAGTGGGAAGATAGTGCATCTACTATCGCTAACGCTATTATTACTCCTCCTGTAGGAAGTACTCCTTTTTCTACTACTATTGATACATCAATGTTAGGTAACTGGATTACATTACCTCTTTTTCCGCCAGCAAACCTAGTTCCTGGAACACAGTATGTTGTTGGATGGGAGCAAACTGGCGGCGCTTCAACAGGTGCTGAATTTACAGCTGCTAGAGATAGAGATTTAGAATCTGTTCAGCCTAGTGTTTCAAACTTTGTTTATGTAAATGATGCTGCTCCATCTTGGGGCTGGGTTACTCAGTTAGCTGCAGTAAGAGTGAATTTTGGAAACTATATCATTGGAGTAGAAGATCAAGATGAAGCAAATGCTGAATTCTCTGTTTCTCCAAATCCAAACAATGGTTTATTCAATGTAAACGTAACTTCTAAAGTTGCTGCTACTTACACAATGTCTGTTAGAAACATGTTAGGTCAAGTTGTTTACAACGATAACCTAAGTGTTAGTGGATCTAAAACGCAAGCTTTAGATTTAACAAATGTTGAAAAAGGAATCTATTTCGTAACATTAGAAAATGGTTCTGAAAGATTAGTTAAGAAAGTTATTGTTAAATAATAACAAACTAATATAAAAGGAAAGGCGACCAATTGGTCGCCTTTTTTTATGCCCTAAAATGACTTGTTTGTGAATTATATGTCTACAAGTATGTAATTGATCAAAAACTGTTTGCCCAGTATTTATAAGTTTGAAAATAAAATTAAAGCTTATGAAAAATAGATACTTAATTATTACCATTCTTATTTTAATTCCCGGTTTGGGTTCTGCTCAAAACTATGAAAGGTTTTCTTCAGAAGAAATAAAAGTTAAATTAACAGAAGAAGCGGAAGCTGAGTCTGAATTAACAGTAAATCGTGCTGTAAAGACTCATTTGCAAAATAACAAAGCCTATGGAGACACTTTGTATTATCAAGATTTTGCAAACCAAATTCCTTCAGGATGGTCTGTTATAAATCAAGCTGGTAATTCAAATAATTGGATTTGGTCTAATACGGCACCTGGTGGTCAATACTCTTCCAACGTGACTAGCATAAATTCTACTACTGCAAGTAACGGCTTTATGTCATTACCAGCAGAGATTTATATAACACTCCCTTCCCTCCCGGAGGACCTGGCTCTATGGATACTTGGTTTAACTCTCCCGTAATTCCAATTACAACTAAAGGTTCAGTTTTATTAAAATGGCAGCAATCCTTTAATTATTGTTGCGCAAGTGGAGACGAGTTAGTAGTTGAAGTGAGTTCTAATAATTTTAATTGGACAACTTATGATGCCATTTCAGGAAGAGAAGCTAACACAAGTGTGCCCAATCCAAGTTCTGCTGCAGCAGAACAGATGAGTATAAATGTTTCTGCTCAACTAGCTAATCAAACAACTGTATATGTTAGATTTAGAATGTCGGGTGCCTCGCATTATTATTGGATGATTGATGATTTTGCTATAGTAGAAGGGGCAAGCGATGCGATGGAGCTTGTTGATTGGTCAATTAATTTCTCAGATACTACAATTAATCCTATTCACTCAATTGTGCCTCAATTATTAATAGGCCCATTAACATTTGATGGGGCTTTGTTCAATGCAGGTTCTAACACCCAAACTGCTGTTGGCCTAGAGGTTGAGGTCGTTCAAGATAGCACATATTTCGGAGGAATTGGTTCAGGACTTGTTTATATATCTTCAACCTTCATAGGTATTCCGGTTCCAACACTTCAAAGAGATGTTGTAAGAGTTGGCCCATATTTAAATATAGGAGACGGATATTATAGAGCAATTTTTAGAGCTTTTTCAAATTCGACAAATCAAAATCCTTTTGCAGCTATTGGAACACAGTCTTTCATTGTAAGTGATACTGTTTTAGCTAAAGAATTAGGCCTTATATTGGAGATGATGGTCCTGGGAATTATTTTGGTGGTGGAAATGATGGAGACCTTTGGGGATCTTTGATGACTGTTGGAAATAATTCATTAGCAGGCAATAGCGTATTGGCTACTTCAGTTTCAATTTTAGTAGCAAACATAACTACAAACGACGGGGCCCAAATTCAACCAAGAGTTTGGAAGTGGGAAGATTCTGCAAGTTCAATAGCAAATGCTATTGTTTCTCCGCCTATTGGTTCAAATCCATTCTCTACAACAATAGATACATCCATGTTTGGGAATTGGATTACTTTACCACTCTTTCCACCTGCAAATTTAGTTCCTGGAACACAATATGTAGTTGGTTGGGAGCAAACTGGTGGGGCTGCTTTAGGGGCTGCATTTACGGCTGCAAGATCTAGAGCATGGGAAGCCAAGCAGACTGATTTTTCTAACTTTTTTTACGCTAACGGTGCGTCTCCAAGATGGGGTTGGGTTACGCAATTAGCTGCAGTTAGATTGAATTTTGGAAATTTAGTAATTGGATTAGATAAAGAAGATGATACAAAAGTTGTATTCTCTGTTTCACCAAATCCTAATAAGGGTTTATTTAATGTCAACATAACTTCTAGAGTTGCTGCTAATTATGCAATGTCTGCAAGGAACATGTTAGGACAAATTGTTTATAACGATAATCTAAGTGTTAGTGGATCTAAAGCGCAAGCTTTAGATTTAACAAATATGGAAAAAGGTATCTACTTTGTAACATTAGAAAATGGTTCTGAAAGATTTGTTAAGAAGATTATAATTAATTAAAGTCAATAGGAATAACTAAGAGTTTCTGATTTTCTTCATAAATCGAGATGCAAATACGAGATCAGATAACTCTTTGTTATCTGTTTGGAAAATAGTGTCTTTTGAACCTTCCCAAAATTTTTGACCTTTATATATGAAAATAACTTGATCTCCAATTTCCATAACTGAGTTCATATCATGAGTTACTACAACTGTTGTTATTTGATATTCTTCTGTTATTTCTTTTATTAAGTTATCTATAAGGATAGAAGTGCTTGGGTCTAAGCCTGAATTTGGTTCATCGCAAAACAAGTATTTTGGTTTAAGACTTATTGCTCGAGCAATACCAACTCTTTTTTGCATTCCTCCACTTATTTCAGCTGGAAACTTGTTATTTGCTCCTGGCATATCTACTCTCTCTAAGCAAAAATCAACACGATCTTTCATTTCTGCTTCTGTCATTTTAGTATGCATACGCAACGGGAATTTTATATTTTCCTCTACTGTTTTAGAATCAAACAGAGCACTTCCTTGAAAAAGCATGCCTATTTCTTTTCTAATTTCTTTTTTATCTTCAAGTTTTAATTTGGTGAAATCTTTACCGTCATATAAAACGTTACCATTATCGGGCTCAATTAACCCTACAGTGCACTTTGTTAATACACTTTTACCAGAACCACTTGCCCCGATTATTAAATTAGTTTTTCCTTTCTGGTATTTGATAGAAATATCTTTGAGGACTTCAGTGCCGTTAAAAGATTTAGAAATGTTTTTTAACTCAATCATTAAATAAGGAGTAATTGAGTTATTATATAGTTTATTAAGAGTATTATAATACTGCTAGAGACAACACCTTTTGTGCTTGATTCACCAACTGCAATAGCTCCTCCTTTTACATAATATCCATAATAAGAAGGAACGGAGGTTATTACAAAAGCAAAACAGACTGTTTTTATCAAGGCATAGATTATTCCAAATTCCTTAAAATCATATTGTATTCCATAAATATATGCTTCAGGTGAAACAACACCCGAAAGCACTGCGACAAGGTATCCGCCCAGTAAACCAATAAACATACTCCAAATAACTAGAAATGGATTAATAAAAACAGCTGCTATTATCTTAGGTACTATTAAATAAGATGCTGAATTAATTCCCATTATTTCGAGGGCATCAATTTGCTCAGTTACCCGCATAGTTCCAATCTCTGATGCTATATTAGAACCGACCTTACCAGCCAAAATAAGAGCAATTATCGTTGGTGAAAACTCTAATATCATGGATTGTCTTGCAGTAAACCCAACTGTATAGGCAGGAATAAAAGCACTGTCAATATTAGAGGCAGTTTGCAATGTAATTACTGCTCCCATAAATACAGAGATAATAGAAATTATACCAAATGAACCTAACCCAAGTGAATTAACCTCATATACAATTTGTTGTCTGTATAAACTGACTTTCTCTGGTCTTTGAAATGTTCTTGCCATTAGCATGAAATATCGACCGATATGGAATAAAGAGTTCTTCATCTCAACTTGCTAAAATAACTAATATCTGAGCTTAATCCTTATTGTGGTGTTTACTTAATTAACAGTTATTAGCTTAAATATATTTTAAAAAATATTCTTGTCACCTGATATAATTATTGTATTTTTGACGTCCGAATAAAAAACACGGCAGTGTTTCAAAATATAGTGCGGGGTGGAGCAGTTGGTAGCTCGTCGGGCTCATAACCCGAAGGTCGTAGGTTCGAGTCCTGCCTCCGCTACTAAACAAGACGGACTAGTATTTTTACTAGTCCGTTTTTTATTGGAATCATCCTTACCTCCTGTAAATGAATGGATTAACCTAAATATAGGGTTCATATTTGAGGTTCGATATGTTCTGTCGTTCGGGTCTATGACTATTCCCTCTGGAAACAGTAATTTTTGAAGTGATAATTTGGTCTCATATTCTCCAGATACCCATATTTTACTGAGGTTTCTACTGAATTCAATCAATTCTGAAACCTTTTTATCCAAGAATTTTCTCTAAAAATCAGTTTTACACCTGAAGTAGTTACGCCTGAGTAACTACTTTTTAATTGTTACCAAAAGGTAACTTATTTCATAAAGTAACCATAAGAATTACATTTGTTTCAACATAAAAATTATAAGATTATGAAAAATGATAGACCCAAATGTGGATGCGGAAATACATCTGATCCTAATAATATTGTGATGGATCACATTTAATTCATAAAAAAGATATCAATTACTACAATTAGTACTTTGATTTTATCAAAAATAGGTTTTGCAAAGACAATACAAATGGGTGCATCAGTAATCAAAAATATTAAACCGTTGGGCTTTCCTTGGGAAACACAAGACCCTTTTTTATTTTGTGCTTATCATAGAGATGAGTATCCTAGTGGAAATGCCAACATGGGAGTAGATTTTGAGCAACTGAAAGGGAGAAACGTGGGTAGCGACTTCACCCTCAAAGATGGCTGGAGAATGTATCACGGTTCAAATATTCCAGGTTTCCCCTATCATCCGCATAGGGGTTTTGAAACAATTACCATCAATAAAGAAGGTGTCGTAGATCATTCTGATTCATTAGGTGCAGCAGGTCGTTTTATGTCTGGAGATGTGCAATGGATGACAGCAGGGAGAGGAATTCAACATTCTGAAATGTTTCCATTAATCAATCAGGACAATGGAAACACATTGGAGATTTTTCAGGTTTGGTTAAATCTCCCAAAAGTTTCTAAAATGGTTGAACCGCATTTTAAAATGCTTTGGAATGAGGATATACCTATAATTAATCATAAAGATACGTCAGGAAATATTACAATTATTCAAGTTATAGCAGGTAACATTTATGATACCAATGCACTTGAACCTACCCCTGATTCTTGGGCATCAAAATCAAAAAACGCAGTTGGGGTTTACACTGTAAAAATGGATGCAAATGCTAGTTGGACATTGCCTAAAACAGAAGTTGAAGCTAATAGGTCTCTTTTCTTTTACAATGGAAATGAAATCAAAATTGACAACAAGACTGTTTATACCAACCACATCATTGAGTTGGAAGCAAATGCTGACATTGAGATTCAAAATGGAAATCAAGAAGCTTATTTTTTAATTCTTGAAGGCAAGCCCATTGGTGAACCCGTAGTGCAGCACGGTCCTTTTGTGATGAATACGCAAGAAGAAATAAGACAAGCAATGAAAGATTATGGCAAAACTCAATTTGGAGGATGGCCATGGTCAGAAACAGAAGTTGTCCACCGAAGAGAAAAAGGACGATTTGCTCTACACAGTAATGGAAGAGAAGAAATTAAATAAAACCAACGGAGTTGAGTAAACCGAAAATAGCAGATAGAAAACCTATCAAAGTAGAACTAAAAAAAGGCGATGAACAATATTGGTGTGCATGCGGATTAAGTAAAAACCAACCATACTGTGATGGTTCGCATAGAACCACAGACATAACTCCAAAAAAATTTGTTGCAGAAGATACAGGAGATGCATACTTATGTATGTGTAAATATTCCAAAAATCCACCTTATTGTGATGGAACACACGCAAAGTTGAAAGAAGAAACAGATTCTTCTAAAACTGAAACCCCTTCAGCAGATGGTTCAACAAAAGAGGAACCAACTTTAGCATATATTAAAGAACTGGCTAGAAACGGATTAACAAAAACTGGACATCATGGAGAAATGGGTGCCATGGGTGTTCCTATTACTGAATTACCAAAGTGGACTGATATTCAGATTCTGGCAGCTCAAATGGCTACAAAACCTTTAATGGAAGATGTTTATGTCGGTTCAGAATTAATCATTGGTCCAAATGCTAAAAAGCCATTGAAATTAGATATTCCACTTTTTGTTTCAGACATGAGCTTTGGCGCTATTTCTGAAGAAGCAAAAATAGCATTGGCCCAAGGAGCAGAGTTGGCTGGAACTGGAATTTGCTCTGGAGAAGGAGGAATGCTTGATGAAGAACAGCAGGAAAATTCTAAATATTTTTATGAACTTGCTTCTGCTAAATTTGGTTTTGAATGGGATAAACTGAAGAAGGTTCAAGCTTTCCATTTTAAAGGTGGACAAGGAGCAAAAACAGGAACAGGAGGTCATTTATCAGGAAACAAAGTAGTTGGAAAAATCGCTCAGGTACGAAAGCTTGAAGAAGGGTCTCCTGCCGTTTCACCTCCTACCTTTGATGATTTACATACAACAGAGGATTATAAAATATTTGCAGATAAAGTACGTGACATAACAGGGGGTATTCCAATCGGTTTTAAGTTATCTGCCAATCACATTGAAGAAGACATTCAATTTGCACTGGATGCAAGTGCTGATTATATCATTCTAGATGGTAGAGGTGGTGGTACCGGAGCAGCTCCTCTAATCTTCAGAAATAATATTTCCGTACCTACTATTCCTGCTTTGGCTAGAGCACGACATTATTTAGACAAAGTAGATAGAAAAGATGTTACTTTAATTATCACTGGCGGTATTCGTGTTCCAGATGATTTCATTAAAGCAATGGCATTAGGTGCTGATGGTATTGCTGTTTCAAATTCTGCATTACAATCTATTGGATGTGTAGCAGCAAGAATGTGTAACACAAATAATTGTCCTGCTGGAGTCGCTACTCAGAAACCTGAATTAAGAAAATCGTTGAATATAGATAAATCAGCGAATCAACTGTTTAACTTCTTTTCTGCATCAACTGAGTTGATGAAAGTCATGGCAAGAGCATGCGGTCACAATTACCTAAATCAATTCAACCAAAATGATATTACCACTTGGAAAAAAGACATGGCTGATTTGACAGGTATTAAGTTCGCAGGAATGAAATAAAACGACTCGCCATTAATGCATAAAAGGGATTAAAAATGACCTTTTATACAGATCTCTACATAACACCTTATTTTTTGTAATAAATTCTATCAGTTGAATTGTCAACTCTAAATCTTAAGATGTAAAACTAACTTTAGATATTTTAAAATAGTTATTTACCATAACAATAAAACACTTATACTTTTATAAAGTGTAGCCGTTTTTATTTTTCTGATAAATTAGACCATTTCTCTATAGCGTGAAACACTTCACATAGTCCTTTTGACTTTTCAGTCAGTGAATATTCTACCCTTGGAGGTATTTCTTCATACTGTTTTCTTGTAAGTAGGCCAGCACTCTCAAGACTTTTTAATTGATCAGTAAGGACTTTTCTTGAAACTCCATCAACCATTTGATGAATTTTACCAAACCTTAATGTACCATGATTTCGTATTGCGTTTATGATAGGGAGTTTCCATTTACCTCCAATCTGCTCAGTAAAGTATAAAACAGGACATTTTTCATTTTTCATAATTACAATTTAGTTACTTCATAGTAACTACTTTTTAATAGTTACCAAAAGGTAACAAGTTACTTTATGTTACAAAAGTATTAATATTGCATAAATATTAAAACAAAAAAAATGAAAAATTCAATTAAAAACTTAGCTGCCATACTAACTCTGTCATTTATGATATTTTCCTTCACATCTATAGATGGGGATAAAAAAGAAATTAAATTAGAAAGCAGTAAAGTTGTTTGGAAAGGTTACAAAGTAACTGGTTCTCATAAAGGGATTATCTCAATTAAATCTGGACATTTAAATTTTGACAAAGAGATATTAACTGGAGGGTACTTTGAAATAGATATGTCAACTATTATAGTTACTGATTTAGAAGGTGAGTATAAAGGGAATTTAGAGGGCCATTTGAAATCTGACGATTTCTTTGGAGTTGAAAAATTTCCTTCTGCATCACTTAACTTTACGAAGGTTGAATCAACAGGTAAAAATTCATATAAAGTCACTGGAGATATTACTATCAAAGGAAATACTGAGTCAATTTCATTCAATCTTTCGGTGTATGGAAACAAAGCAAATGCATCCTTAAAAATTGATAGAACAAAATTTGATGTAAGGTACGGCTCTACAAGTTTCTTTGACGGATTGAAAGATAAAGCGATTTATGATGAATTTGATATAGTTGCTGATTTAGAATTTTAATAAAATTCACTAATCGTACTCAATCCAATAACAAAAAAATAAAAAATTATGATTTACAAAAAACAAGACCAACCAATGTGTGGATGCGGAAATACACAAGATCCAAATGGATATTGTGACGGCTCACACCTTAATAAATAAACGATCCTCTATAGATTACGCGAGACTAGAGTAATCGAATTACAAGTGTTTAAGAAATCTCTTGCAGTGATACTTATGTTCGATATTTCTAATGAGTTATCTACTACCCGAGACCCGAAGACATTTTGTCTTCGGGTTTTGTTTTTCTCAGAAGTCCAAGTTTCTATGAAACAACCAGTTATCTCTAAAAGTAGGTGGATGTTCGAGGTTCGATATTCTTTAGTTTTCGGAGAATAGTGTAATCCATCGGGGCTCGAACCAGCGACCCTCTGATTAACAGTCGTAAAATTAGCTTAACCTATGACAGGTGTTAATGAAAACAAACATCTTAACTGCTCTGATTAACAACATGTTATAGGCTTTGTATAATTATTAGCTTTTGTTGGTTACGGTCATTTGCGTTAGATTTGTATGCAAATTGTATGCAAATTTTGATTTATGAGCACATTAGCTGTTAAGGTTGTTTTAGATACCCGTCGCGCTTTGATAAAAAACGCTGGATCCAAGGATCCTATCTACCCCATTAAGCTTCGGGTGACTTTTGCTCGTAAGCAGCGCTATTACCCTCTAGATGTAAGTGCCGTGTCAAAGACAGATTGGGAAAAGATTCAGTCGGGGCAGCGCATGTCTAAATCGCAACGTGATGTTTTTCATACCATCCGTGAATATGAAGGTAGAGCCATTGAAATTACAGATACATTGCATCCCTTTAGTTTTCATGCATTTGATACGCGCTGGAAGAGCTCAGCAATGCCTACTCATTCTAGCAAGTCCTTTCAGGCGGTTTTTAAGGAATACATTGATAACCTTCGGCGAGCAGGCCGTGCCTCTACTACTTCTAGTTATCAATGTGCATTAAATAGCCTTACATCATTTTCCAAAAACTTAGTCTGGAACGACCTCACCCCGGAGTTCCTTGAGGAGTATGAAGCCTACATGCGCGAAGAAGGCAATTCTCAAAACACCATCGGCATCTACTTGCGCTCGCTGCGGGCGGTGATCAACTACGGTATTGCCAACGGACTCTTTGCCAAAGAGTATTATCCTTTTGGGCGTAAGTCGCACGGAAAGTACCAGATCCCTTCCGCTCAAAACAAAAAGCGGGCGTTAAGCAAGAAAGAGGTGGAAGCTATTAAAGCGCTAGAAGTAAAACCTGGATCACGAAAAGAACTGGCTCGAGACTTTTGGCTCTTCTCCTACTACGCCAACGGCTGCAACATCAAGGACATTGTGCACCTACGTTGGAAAGACATCGATTGGAAGGAAGGTGTGATTCAATTTGTCCGCAAAAAAACCGAACGTGCCAACAAATCCAACCAAGTTCAAATCACTGCGGTGATTCATCCGCACATCACCGAAGTCATTCAAAGAAGAGGCGTGGATGATTCTCAGCCTGAAAACTATGTGTTTTCCATCATTGACTCGAACCAAACCGCCGAAGAACAGCACAAGCACACCCAGGAGTTTGTTCGACGCATCAACATTGGCCTGAAACAAATTGCCAAAGAGCTGAATTTGACCAAAAACCTAACCACATACACTGCGCGCCATTCACATGCCTATGCATTACTTATGGGAGGCGCCTCATTGGAGGTCATTATGGACCAATTCAAGCACAGCTCTATGAAAACTACTATGAATTACATCGATTCCATCGACAATGAGAAGCGAAAAGACATCGCTAAACTGCTTTAAAAGGACTTTTTAAGTAGTAAAAAAGTAGTTTTTCAGACCTTTTTAGAACAAATTCGAACGAAAATGAGATGAAATTCGGCACATTCGGACGTTTTTCGGGTGTTATTCAGGCGTTTTTCGATGCATTAAGGAGGTTTTTCTGACTTTTCCAGTGCTTTTTCGACTAAATACAACTTTAGTAGGGAGATTTTGGGTCGCTTTTTTGTGAGAAAGTTCAAAAAAAGCGACCGTTACAACATCAATCCACAACTTCCAATGGATTAAACGGCTCAAGCTTTATGATTTCGGGTCCGGAATCCGTAGACAAGTTTGG
>ENA-UZWT01005338-UZWT01005338.1-metagenome-genome-assembly--contig:-Day-1-50m-contig-5338_pt1 | contig 21781 bp, 19 predicted proteins | sample MGYA00260338_ERZ794898 | MGnify/ENA metagenome assembly ERZ794898 | reverse complement strand
CGACGATCTAGATCGTTACATCGAAATCTGGAACCTCGTATTTATGCAATATCAACGTGACAGTTCAGGTGAGATGACAGAACTACCCAAGCCCTCCATTGATACAGGTATGGGGTTGGAGCGTGTAGCCGCAGTAATGCAGGGTGTGCACAACAATTATGATATTGATTTATTTCAGCACCTCATTAAAGCCGCTATCAAGATCACCCAATGTAAGGATCCAGATAATGCCTCACTTAAGGTGCTCGCTGACCATATTCGTTCCTGTGCATTCCTAGTTTCAGATGGTGTGCAGCCATCCAATGAAGGTCGCGGTTATGTTCTTCGTCGCATTATTCGACGCGCCCTAAGACATGGTCACAAATTAGGCGCAAAGGGTGTGTTCTTCCATAAATTAGTGACTCCATTGGCTGAAGTCATGGGTGAAGCCTATCCTGAGCTAAACCAAAAAGGCGAGCTGATTACCAAGATTATTAAAGCAGAAGAAGAGCAGTTTGCTCGAACCCTTGATAAAGGCATGGGCGTTCTTGATGCCGCCTTAAGTGAATTAAAAGGCGATGTGCTTTCCGGTGAGCTTATATTTTCACTCTATGACACTTATGGGTTCCCTACTGATTTAACAAATGATGTTGCCCGTGAGCGAGGCTATACCCTTGATTTAGAAGGCTATGAGCTATGCATGAACAAGCAAAGAGAAAGAGCGCGTTCAGCTAGCCAGTTCGATATAGATTACACCGACAGTATTCGTCTAGAGGGCAGTACTCAGTTCACAGGTTACGAAACCCTAGAAGATCAGGGAAATGTTATTGGTCTTTATGCAGATGGACAGCCTGTTGAATCGGCCTCAGAGGGAACAGAGGTTGTTGTCATACTAGACAATACAGCCTTTTACGCAGAATCAGGTGGACAGGTGGGTGACAGCGGTTACCTTAATTCTGAAACCGCAAAAATAGAAATACTAGATTGTCGAAAATCTGGTGAACACAGCCTGCATATTGGGCGCGTTCTATCAGGTACCATTAAAGCCGGCGCATCCGTCAACTCACAGGTCGATAAAGGATTACGCCAAGCTATTGCCCTAAATCATTCAGCAACCCATTTAGCTCATGAAGCACTGCGTCAGGTACTCGGTGAACATGTGGTTCAAAAAGGCTCCTTGGTAGACAGTGAAAAATTACGTTTTGATTTCTCTCATACTCAAGCGGTGAGTTCAGACGAACTCAGAAAAGTTGAGCAAATGGTTAATTCTGAGATTTTGCGCAATACAGAAATTACCACCCAGTTGATGTCCATGGATGATGCCAAAGAAGAGGGTGCCATGGCGTTATTTGGCGAAAAATATGACGATGAAGTGCGTGTACTCAGTATGGGCGGAGACTTTTCGATTGAACTTTGTGGCGGAACTCACGCAGATCGCACAGGAGACATTGGGCTCATTAAAATCACCTCAGAAAGTAGCGTGGCCTCAGGTATTCGCCGCATTGAAGCGGTCACTGGATCCACAGCGCTAGCCTATTGTGAGCAAACTCAGGATACGGTAGAAGAAGTTGCTGCTCTTACCCGCGTAGCTAAAAATAAGGTTATCGAGAAAGTGCGCCAAGTGGTTGAAGAAAACCGACGGTTACAAAAAGAACTGGATCAGCTAAAGCAAAAATTAGCCAATGCTTCAGGTTCAGATATCATGTCCGCAGCTATGGATGTGAAAGGCATAAAAGTACTTTCAACTCTTGTTGAAGGTGCCGATGCTAAGAGTCTAAAAACCATTGCCGATCAAGTGCGATCAAAAATCGATAAAGGTGTGTTCTTTTTAGTGGCTAAAGAGGGTGACAAAGCCTCGTTAGTAGCAGGTGTTACCAATAATCTCACCTCATCACTTAAGGCGGGAGACCTCATGAAGTTCGTCGCATCAAAGCTTGGAGGTAAGGGTGGTGGTAGACCTGATATGGCAATGGGTGCGGCATCAGAGTTGGAGAATCTTTCTCAGGTACTTGAATCTGTAGCAGGCTGGGTTGAAGACAACCTCACATAAAACTAAAAATTCCTTAACATTACTGGCAAATTACTGTTTAATTTGCGCCCTCCAAAGGTAGCGCGACACTATGAGTTTAATTGTTCACAAATATGGCGGCACATCAGTGGGTACGATAGAACGTATCCAAGCGGTGGCTGCTCGCGTAGCGGAATCTCACAAAGCAGGCGATAAGGTTGTTGTAGCCGTATCTGCAATGAGCGGAGAAACCAATCGTTTGATTGGTCTCGCCAAAGAAATTGATGAGCAGCCGTTAGCAAGAGAAATGGATGTATTGGTTAGTACTGGCGAACAGGTAACCATTGCACTGCTCTGTATGGCACTCAATAAAATAGGTATCGCAGCGAAATCCTATACGGGTGGTCAGGTCAGAATTATGACTGATAGCTCTCATGGTAAAGCCAGAATTAAAGAAATTGATAGCCATAAAATGCATGCCGACCTAGACGCGGGTTCTGTTGTTGTTGTTGCAGGCTTTCAGGGCACTGATGAGTACGGAAATATCACAACCCTCGGTCGTGGCGGTTCTGACACTACAGCAGTAGCCTTGGCTGCAGCACTTAAAGCAGATGAATGTCAGATTTATACCGATGTAGACGGTGTTTATACCACTGATCCCCGTGTTGTTTCTGATGCGCGTCGACTCGAAAAGATTACTTTCGAGGAAATGCTTGAAATGGCAAGTCAGGGATCAAAAGTCCTACAAATTCGTTCAGTAGAGTTTGCTGGAAAATACAAGGTACCCCTTCGAGTAAAGTCGAGCTTTGAAGAGGGTCCAGGGACATTAATTTCACTAGAGGAAGATGATCTAATGGAAAAAGCAGTTGTATCAGGCATCGCCTTTAATCGCGATGAAGCAAAGCTAACAATTCGTGGAATACCCGATCAGCCCGGTGTGGCGTACAAAGTTTTGGGCGCTATTAGTGATGCCAATATTGAAATTGACGTTATTGTGCAAAATGTTGCCAAAGATAATTCTGCTACAATTACTTTTACAGTTCACCGTAATGATCTTGCCGCTGCGCACAAGTTGCTACTGCAAATTGCAGGCGATCTAGGCGCTGAAGAAGTGGAAACTGATGACGCGATTGCCAAAGTTTCAATTGTGGGTGTAGGGATGAGATCACACGCAGGTGTGGCTGCAAAAATGTTTGAAATTCTCGCTGCAGAGGGAATTAATATTCAGCTCATTACAACTTCAGAAATAAAAATTGCTGTAGTGGTTGAAGAGCGATATTTAGAATTAGCTGTGCGAGCGCTTCATAATGGTTTTGATTTGCACGCAAGTACTTAATTTATATAGGGTTTAATTGTACTGAGATACAAAAAAAAGTTAGCGCCGTAATTAAAGCTAAGTGCTACAATTAAATCGTCAAATGGATGTCTCTACTGACACTTAATGAATAAAATTGACGTCAACCTTGAATAGGGAATTTAGGAGCAAAATATGTTAATACTTACAAGAAGAGTCGGTGAAACTCTCGTTATCGGTGATGATGTAAACGTTACTGTTTTGGGAGTGAGAGGTAATCAGGTTAGACTCGGTGTAAACGCTCCAAAAGAAGTTGCTGTGCATAGAGAAGAAATTTATCAACGTATCCAAAAAGAAGGTGATAGCAACGATTCTTCAAATTCAGACGACGAATAGTCTTTGATTTTTTTGTCGATGTGATATCATGCCGCGGCTGGTTTGCGCGGTCTTCCGTTTAAATTCAGCTAAACTATTGAAAGTTACTAAAACGCCTTATTTCAATTTTATAACAATTTGGAATTTGTATTTAGTTACCTGCTTTTTAAAGGCAGATTAGTTGAGAAATATCCAAGTAATACTGTGAAGTGCCCAGTGGCTGACAAGATTTTAATCTTGGGCGCCCGGCGGGCGATCTCGAAGAGACATGAAGCGAAAGCTTCGCAGCAACGCGCGACCTGGTAGCGTTTATCGATTAAGGTAAAAATACCCGTGTAAAAGTTTATGGTGAAGTGGCCGAGTGGCTGAAGGCGCTCCCCTGCTAAGGGAGTATACGTTAAGAGCGTATCGAGGGTTCGAATCCCTCCTTCACCGCCAAATAGCCTCCTTTTTGGGGGCTTTTTTGTGCCTGTTTGAAATTGTAGGGTAAGCCTAAGTTATCTATTTCTTTCTAAACAATAATTCCCTTTATGTGGCGTGTTTTTATACCTAGATGATCGAAAAAAAAGCATTTTTTAGACTATGCTTTAGTTGGTTACAAAGGGTAATTGCGGATTAGTTTTATTAAGTCAATCAACTAAATTGAACAGGCGTTTAAATAATGAAAAAAATGGGATTTATTTTGTTGTTAATTCTACCCATGATTTCTTATGCGGATAGTGTTCGTATGTTTAGTGCCTCTGCCATACAGCAAGATGATGGGATAGGCGCTAGTACAAGTATTGGTTATGGCGCCAGTATTGGTTATACCGGTATTAATAATGGTCGATATATCACTACCTTGATGTATTCAAATTTTTCAGAAGATGATTGGCACTCATCTGCCTATGGTCTTGGTCTTAACTACGCTTTTCAATCTGTTTATACAGGTTCGTTCTATGCGGGTATTGGCATTGCTCATAGCCGTGTTTCCATAAAAAAAAATATCGGTGGCCCTTACAACTTAAAAATATTTGTTGAGGCAAGTGATCAACAGGGTTTTGCGCGTTTGGGTTATTCTAAGCTAAGTGGCGTAGGCATAGATTATGATTATTCATTAGTGTCTATGGATGGAGAAACAACTGTGGGTGCCTCTTGGCGTGGCGCCATTAATAATAGCAATTATGGTTGGCTTTTAGGTGTTGCTAGTAACAATGATGCTGATACTCTATCTGCAGGGGTGAGTGTCATTTTTTAATGCCTAACCAAAAAAGAGATATTCAGATGCTTGTGTACTTTTTTTGTTGTGTGAATATACTTAAGTTACGCAATGTTTTGGTATTAACTGGGTGGAAGCATGAAGTACCTAAGGTTTTTCAGTTTTTTGATGGTATTGAGTTTGGTGGCCTGTTCGTCAATGCAAACTTATCTGAAAACAGATACGACTGCATTTTATAAGCAGCCTTTTGAGCCGAAGGGCTCTATTGTAGTGTTGCCAGGGGATATCAATCTTAATAACTCACTTGAATTTGAGTCGTACAAGCAAAAAACTCAAGAGCAGCTTGTCGCTCAGGGCTATATTCTTGCCTCAGATACAGCATCTGCTGATTTCGCGGCTTTGTTACTCTATGCTGTTGATGATGGCAAGCAATCGGTAGTTTATACCCCCATTTATGGTCGAACGAGTCGGCACGTTAATTCATATGTAGATATGGCATACAACAAGGAAGGCAAAGCCGTTTATATCCATACAAATTATTTATCACCCAGCTTTGGTGTTGTGGGTGCTTCTGCAAAGACTAAAACCCATTACAGGCATACGCTAGCCATAGATATTGTTAATGCAGATTCATTAAATGAAGATCAAATGAAAAAGGTGTTTGAGGGAAGAACGATAAGCAAAGGTAAATGCTCAGTGATGGTTGAGGTATTTGATGAAATGCTTGAGGCAATGTTTAGTGATTTCCCCGGTGAAAATGGTCGCAATAAAAGTCAAACCATTGAAGCAACAATGAACTGTCCATAAAAATAATAATTAAGAAAATTGTAATGCCACGTTCCTCGGTTAGGATGACAGAAATGTTTGGCACCTAAATTGAATTTGTAATTATTGCCTATCAGGCGACCATTACTGTTTTCTTATTTTTCTAGGGAACGTTCTTGCCAGTGGCGGCCTGCATTAATTCAAACCAATCTTCGCGACTTAAATCTACTTTTAAGGCTTCTGAGAATTGCTTAATTCGCTGAATATGATTACTTCCCATAATGGGCAATATCTGAGCAGGGTGTTTGAGTAGCCATGCAATTGCTATGGCGGCAGGTTGAACTGCAAAGTCTTTGGCTAGGCTATCGAGCTTTTGGTTGAGAGGCGAATGCGAATTTTTAAATAGTTCACCCCCACCTAGAGGTGACCACGCCATAGGGGGTATTCTGTGCTGTTGTAAATAGGCGAGATCACCATTGATTAGTGCATTGTTTTGGGTAAGACTAATTTCTATTTGATTGGTTATCAGTTTATTTTTGGTGCATGACTGCAACAGATCGATATCCCAAGGACGAAAATTTGAAACACCAATCGCTTTAACTTTTCCGCTTTCAATTAAGGCGTCTAAGGTTTTGCCAGTTTCTTCTGCATCCATTAAAGGGTCGGGTCGATGCAAAAGCAGTAGATCGATTTGATCTGTTGCCATCTGGCTAAGTGAGCGCTCAACAGAAGAGTTTATATGCTGGGCTGATGTATCGTAATGCTTGATCTTTTTATCACTGTAAATGCCAATAGGAGCCACGATATCGCACTTGGTAATGATCTCCATGCTATCGCGCAAATGAGGTACCTGTTTTAAGGTTTCCCCTAGAAGGGCCTCAGAGGTATAACCACCATAGATATCCGCTTGATCGAAGGTAGTAATTCCCTGTTCTAAACAGGCTTCAATTTTTCTTTGTAAAGAGATTTTTGGATGGTTAGCATCGTCGGTTAGTCGCCAAAAGCCATAGATAATACGAGATACTGAAAGGCTATTTGAGAGATCAATACGCTGCATAAGCTTTAAACCTTCGATGTGTTTATTTGTTTTGATTATTCCAGTCGAGACATTCGTTTAGAGTAACTCCAAAGCCTCCAAAGATATCCAGCGCACTGCCGATGGTTAAATCAACTCGACCATTGGAAAGCGACTGGACTAAATCTAAGTCATCAACAGTTTTGGCGCCGCCGGCATAGGTGCAGGGGACTGTGCATATTTCACCGAGCAATTGAACTAAATCTTGGTCAATACCCGCTTGCAAGCCTTCAACATCGGCAGCATGAATTAAGAATTCTGCACAATGTTCTTCAAGTTGCGAAAGCGTTTGTTGTGTAATCGCTGTATTAGTGACTGTTTGCCAGCGATCAGTGGCAATCATCCAACCATTGCTTGTTTTTCGACAGCTCAGGTCTAAAACCAGACGCTGTGCTCCGACCACAGATTTTATGGCATCCAGGCGTGACCATGAGAACTGCCCATTTTCAAATAGATAGGAAGTCACAATCAGATGGGAAGCACCGGCATCAAGGAATTCACGAGCATTGTCAGCGGTTATTCCTCCACCATATTGCAAACCATTGGGGTAGGCGGAAAGTGCAGCTAATACTTGCGATTTATTGTTGGCGCCCAAGGAAATAACATGACCGCCTTTAAGATGATGCTGTTTGTAGAGTTTTGCATAATGATCGGCACTGTACTGGCTAACAAAGTTAGTTTCGGCGCCCCTATTATTAAGACTACCGCCAACTATCTGTTTTACCTTGCCCTCATGGAGGTCTATGCATGGTCTAAATTGGGTCACAGGATGTCTCTTATTGGATGAACTTTGGCGATAGTATAACTAATCTGCAAATGCAGGTCTTCCCAGTTTTTCACAGATAAATTGACTGACTTCAGAGAGTTTTTTTAAATCGACTCCGTGCTCTATGTTTAGTTTGTCGAGTAATTCGATCACTTTTTCTGTTGCTACATTACCCGAAGCACCCTTTGCATAGGGACAGCCACCCAAGCCAGCGACTGAGCTGTCGATAGTGCTAATTCCCATAACTAAAGACTGCTGTATATTGTCGATAGCATGACCATAGGTGTCGTGCATATGCATGGCTAATTTTCGGGGTGCAATGGTTTTCAGTAGCTCTGTTAAAAGCCTTTCAGTGACTGCTGGCGTAGCGACGCCGATGGTATCACCTAGGGAGACTTCATAGCAGCCCATGGATAATAATGCGTTGGCGATATCCTTAATTCGATGGTTGTCTACATCCCCTTGATAGGGGCAGCCAGCCACACAGGATATATATCCTCTAACCCTAATATTCGCTTTGTAGGCTTTATGTATAAGTGCTTCAAATTTAGCGAGACTTTCATCGATACTGCAGTTTATATTTTTTTTGCTAAAGGCCTCACTGGCCGCAGCAAAAACCGCGATTTCTTTTACGTTGCATTCCATGGCACGTTCAAGCCCACGCATATTGGGCGTTAGTGCAGTGTAGACTGCTTGACTGGGCGTTAGCTGGTTCAATACCTCATCGCTACCCGCCATTTGCGGGACCCATTTTGGGCTTACAAAACTGCCAGCTTCTATATATTTGAGTCCAGTATTAGCCAAGCGTTCAATAAGTTCGATTTTAGTTACTATATCTAGACTCACAGATTCATTCTGAAGTCCGTCACGAGGCCCAACTTCAACGATTTTAACAGCGCTGGGATAGCTCATAGTGCCTAGAGGTTATGATAGTTGCCACGATAAAATAGCAGTGGATCGAGTTGGTTGTCTGCAAACTTAAGCACTTCGCCAGTCATAATGATATGGTCTCCACCTTCGTAATGTTGAGCTGTTTTACATTCGAAGCATGCACTGTAGTGGGGGAGTATAGGAATTCCTGATAAACCTTCGGTGCATTGGATATTAGCGAAACGATCTTTGCCAGTTGTGGCAAAAAGATTTGATAGGTCCTGCTGATCGGTAGCTAGGATATGCACCGCAAAGGCCTTGGCTGCTATAAAATCATCGAAACAATTTGCAGATTTACTGATACTCCAGAGGATGAGCGGGGGTGTTAAAGAAACTGAATTAAAACTATTGGCGGTCATTCCGATTTTTTGGCCATCTTTGCCTAGTGCGGTAATAATAGTTACCCCTGTTGCAAAGCTGCCAAGTGCATTACGAAATTCAGTTTGGGTAAAGGGTTTTGTCACGCGTTAATACTCCTTGAGTTGCGCTACTGTTCCATCTAAAAAGGTAAATGGCCTAAGAGGGCAATGATGAAATTAATCTACGGCTGATGCAAGTAGTTTATAGGTTTGCAGCAACTTTAGTTCCTTGTTCGATAGCTGTTTTAGCATCTAGCTCGTTCGCAGTTTCAGCGCCACCAATTAGGTGGAACGGTTTTTCAAGCCCCTCAACAAGTTCGATTAATGGATCCTGTCCTGCGCAGACAACAATGTTGTCAACGGCAAGTATCTGCTGTTCATCATTTATCTCTATGTGAAGACCTTGGTCATCAATACGTTGGTAACTGCATCCGTTGATCATTTTTACATTTTTTTTAGCGAGACCGGCACGGTGTATCCAGCCTGTGGTTTTGCCTAAACCTGAACCAATCTTTGATGTTTTGCGCTGCAGTAAATAAACCTCTCTTGGCGAGGGGTCGGGCAGGGCGCTCACTCCCTCAATACCACCCCGTGCATCGAGTGACATATCTATACCCCATTCATGCATAAATTTTTCTATATTCTCGGCACTAGACTGGCCTTGGTGAGTAATGAATTCTGCGGTATCAAAACCAATTCCTCCAGCGCCTAAAATTGCGACGCGCTTACCCAGAGGCTTTTTGTTGGCAATAACATCGATGTAGCTCATTACAGATGAATGGTCTATACCTTCTAGATGGGGTTTTCTTGGAGTAATACCTGTGGCAATAATCACTTCATCAAATAAGCTGCTATTGAGTTGCTCAACGTTCACTCGAGTATTTAAGTTTAGGCATATATTATTTAATTCAATTTGTTTTTTGAAATATCTCAGTGTTTCATAAAATTCTTCTTTGCCGGGTATCTGCTTGGCAATATTGAATTGCCCGCCAATTTCAGATGCGGAATCAAATAATGCGACTCTGTGACCCCTTGAGGCTGCGGTTGTAGCAGCGGCAAGGCCTGCTGGCCCTGCGCCCACAACGGCAATATCTTTGATTTGCTTGGCGGGTTCAATAACTAATTCGGTTTCGTGACAGGCCAATGGGTTAACCAGACAGCTGCTGACCTTGCCTAAAAACACGTGATCTAAGCAGGCCTGATTGCAGGCAATACAGGTATTGATTTCATCAGCTCTATTTTCCTGAGCTTTCAAAACAAACTGTGGGTCAGCGAGAAACGGTCTTGCCATAGAGATAATGTCTGCATCGCCACGCGCTAAAACCTGTTCGCCAATTTCAGGCGTGTTAATTCGATTGGATGCCACCACAGGAATAGAAAATTCGTCTCTAAATTTAGCAGTTACCCAAGTAAAAGCAGCTCTTGGAACCTTTGTGGCAATGGTAGGTATTTTTGCTTCATGCCAACCAATACCCGTACTGATAATGGTAGCCCCTGCTTTTTCTACCGCTTTGCCTAGCTGTATAACTTCCTCGGCAGTACTGCCGCCTTCTACAAGGTCGAGCATAGAGAGTCTGAAGATGATAATAAAGGCTTCACCAACGGCCTCTCTGACCTGACGTACCACCTCAATGGGGAGTCGAATTCTATTTTCATAGCTACCGCCCCATCGATCATCACGCTTGTTGGTTCTGGCGGCTATAAATTGATTTAAGAAGTAGCCCTCTGAGCCCATAATTTCGACACCATCATAGCCAGCTTTTTGTGCATTAACTGCCGTAGCTACATAGTCATCAATCTGTTTGATCACTTCTTCGTCAGTTAGAGCTTTGGGTTTAAATGGATTAATAGGGGCCTGAATCGCTGAGGGTGCTACAAGGTTAGGTGAGTAAGCATAGCGACCCGTATGTAAAATTTGCAGGCAAATCTTGCCATCTTCTTTGTGCACGGCATCCGTGATGAGGCTATGGTCTGCAATATCTTGCTGGGTTTGTAAATTTTTTGTAGCCGAGTGGGTACCGCCCTCGGAGTTGGGGCCGATGCCACCAGTAACAATCAAGCCAACACCGCCTTTGGCGCGCTCTGCAAAAAAGGCAGCCATTCGATGATGACCGTCCTTGGATTCTTCAAGACCAGTGTGCATAGAGCCCATGAGAACTCGATTTTTAAGCTGAGTGAATCCCAGATCAATTGGGCTTAGCAGGTTTGGATAGTTTTTATGTGTCATTAATTAATCCTCATTTGCAGCAGGTTCAGATAGGCTTTTTAAAGTAAGATTACGCCAGCATTTTGACAGTGTCAAGATTGATTGATATATTAGATTCATGACTTCCAGCGCTTCACCTTTAAAAAGTAACTCAAGCTACCATCACGGTAATCTTCGCCAATCTCTCTTATCGATTGCAGCAGATATGATTGCTGAAAATGGTATTGAGTCGCTTTCACTTCGAAAACTTGCTGAAAAAGTAGGCGTATCAAGAACCGCTGCCTATCATTATTTTCAAGATAAAAACGACTTACTTTGTGCTATCGCTGCTAACGGATTTAGACGCTGGCAGAGTTCATTAGATAAACTTTCTGCAGATCATTTAACAGATGGAGAAAGGTTTGAACAATACATCTTAGGTTATATTAGCTTCGCAACTGCAAATCCTGAAGAATATGAGCTTATGTTTGGGCGATGCATTTGGAAGCAATCAAAATGTACACCAGAATTACAGGAAATTTCCCGTAAAACATTTCAGCATCAGGTCGATTTGATTGAGTATTGGCAATCTACAGGCCTGGTTGCTGGCGATAACCCCCTACGAATTGCCCAGATTATCTGGGGCACATTGCATGGAATTACCAAATTATTTATCGATGGTGTATACGCTGATGTTTCACGGGCTGAAGAAATTGTAATAAGTGCACTCCCCATGTTTATGATGACTGACGATTAGGGTTTTACATTTCTGATGCTTATTTTTGAGGCATGCTCGAAATTTCATGCTAAATAGTCCGCCTTACCTAAAAATTATCTAATTATTATGTTGATGAATATCAGTTGCTGTGGCAGAATTGCCGCCTTTTTCACGTTGACCAAAATAATGGGTACAAAAAAGCCCAACAGTTCAGTTAATGTGAGGTATTAGTTTTTTGCGAGTGTGGCGGAATTGGTAGACGCGCTGGATTTAGGTTCCAGTGGGGTGACCCGTGAGAGTTCAAGTCTCTCCACTCGTACCATTTTAAACAATATCACCCTGTGGTTTCAGGTTTAGCCTGTCATATTCTTTTAGTGGGGTGACATTCAAGAGGTTTTTTCATGCAGGTTTCCATTGAGTCTAGCAAAGGTCTTGAGCGACAAATTAAGGTTGTTGTTCCAGCAGACAAGGTTGAAAGCGAAGTAACTCAGCGTCTGCAAAAGGCGACTAAGACAGTAAACATCAAAGGCTTCCGTAAAGGTAAGGTTCCCCTTAAGGTTGTTCAGCAGCAATACGGTAAGGCTGTGCGTCAAGAGGTTGTTGGCGAGACTGTAAACTCAAGTTTTTACGAAGCGATTAAACAGGAAGACTTGCAACCTGTAGGCCAGCCAAAAATTGAAGATGTGGTAGATAATGCTGGACAGGATCTCGAATATAAAGCTGTTTTTGAAGTTTACCCAACAGTTAAATTAGCCGACCTGAGCAAAGTATCAATTACTCGTCCTGTGGCTGACATCAGTTCTGAAGACTTAGAAAAAATGATTGATGTACTTCGCAATCAGCAGGCTTCATTTGATGAAACAGATAAGCCTGCAGTTGATGGTGACAAGGTCAATATTGATTTTGTTGGCACCTTGCGTGGCAAAAAAGAATTCCCTGGTGGATCAGCTGAGGGTCAAGACTTGGTTCTTGGTTCCAAAAGTATGATTCCAGGTTTTGAAGAGGGTCTAGTAGGCGTGAGCGTCGGCGATGAGACTAATTTAAAACTTAAGTTCCCGAAAGATTATCATGCTGAAGAATTGAAAGGTAAGACAGTAACCTTTGCGGTTAAAGTTAATACGGTTTCAGCAAAAACACTTCCTGCCCTAAATGATGATTTCTTTGCCCTATACGGTGTTGAGACAGGTGGCGAAGAAAAGTTCCGTGAAGATATTGAAGCCAATATGCAACGCGAGCTGAATAGTGCGATACGCAACAATATAAAAAACAGAATCATGGACCAACTTTATACCTTGAACAAAGTTGATGTTCCCCAAGCTTTAGTAGCCAATGAAATTGTTCAGCTTAAAAAGCAAATGATCCAACAGTTTGGCGGCGGTCAAGAAATTGATTTGAACATGTTGCCAGATGATATGTTTCAAGCTAAAGCTGTGCGTCGTGCATCTTTGGGTGTTATTGTTTCTGAGGTGGTTAAAGTTGAATCACTAACCCCCGATGATGTTCAGGTTAGAGCTCGTGTAGATGAAATTGCTTCAACCTATGAGACGCCTAAAGAAGTAGTTGATTACTACTACAGTAAACCCGAATTACTGAGCTCGGTTGAAGCGGTTGTGCTAGAAGATCAGGTCACAGAACTTGTGCTTTCGAAAGGTAAAGTTNNGAAAAACTTTCTTACGAAGACGCTGTTAAGCCAGACCCAGAGCCGGAAGCTTAATAGAAAACAGGTTGTACAGATCCAAGTAGATTGTCGTATACTGCAAAATAATGTGCTCGATTTTTCGAGTTACTCCGTATATCGATCAGCGAGGACCTAATGACATTTAATATTCCAAATAACAGTCTAGATATTTCAAAGAGTTTAGATACTCAAGCCAGTGGTTTAGTGCCCATGGTTGTTGAGCAATCTTCCCGTGGAGAAAGAGCCTACGATATCTACTCTAGACTGCTCAAAGAGCGTGTAATCTTTCTAGTTGGCCAAGTTGAAGATCACATGGCTAATCTGATTGTCGCTCAGATGCTTTTCTTAGAATCAGAAAATCCAGATAAAGATATACATCTTTATATTAATTCGCCAGGCGGTTCTGTAACTGCAGGTTTATCTATTTACGATACCATGCAGTTTATCAAACCAGATGTCAGTACCATGTGTATTGGCCAAGCCGCTTCTATGGGTGCGTTTCTTTTATCTGCTGGTGCTGCTGGAAAACGATATTGTCTTCCCAATGCCCGCACAATGATTCATCAACCGAGTGGTGGTGCATCAGGTCAAGCAACGGATATTCATATTCAGTCTCAAGAGATTTTGAAAATTAAAGAGCGCCTTAACAGTATTATGGCTGAACATACAGGTCAGCCTGTTGAACAGGTTCAGCAGGATACCGAAAGAGATAACTTTATGAGTGCCGAAGAGTCCAAAGAGTATGGGCTTGTAGACGAAGTACTCACCAAACGATAATAATGCTATCTAGTTGGTTAGATTCGCAATAGACACTAACAATTAATAAATAGGCTCCAGAAATGAGTGAAGATGACACGGTAAATGACGGCGGTAAACTGTTATTCTGTTCTTTTTGTGGAAAAAATCAGAACGAAGTCAGACGTTTAATTGCAGGTCCATCGGTTTATATCTGTGATGAATGCGTAGATCTTTGTAACGATATAATCACTGAAGAAAGCCAAGCCCCAGATGAGCAAGAAACGTCTGGCTCTCTGCCTGTGCCTACGGAAATTAAATCCACTCTCGATGACTATGTAATTGGTCAAGAACGTGCCAAGAAAATACTTTCGGTAGCAGTATACAATCATTACAAGCGACTACAGGCCTCCAAAACACAGGCTGAAGTTGAATTGGGTAAAAGTAATATTCTTCTTATTGGCCCTACAGGTAGCGGTAAGACGTTGTTAGCAGAAACCCTTGCTCGTATGCTTGATGTGCCCTTTACTATTGCGGACGCAACTACATTAACTGAAGCCGGTTATGTGGGTGAAGATGTTGAAAATATTATCCAAAAGCTCCTACAAAAATGTGATTATGATGTCGACAAGGCACAGCGGGGCATTGTCTATGTAGACGAAATCGATAAAATTTCCCGCAAGTCAGATAACCCATCCATTACCCGTGATGTTTCGGGTGAGGGTGTTCAGCAAGCATTACTAAAGTTAATCGAAGGTACAGTTGCCTCTGTACCCCCTCAGGGTGGTCGAAAACACCCTCAGCAAGAGTTCTTGCAGGTAGATACTTCTAATATCCTGTTTATTTGTGGTGGTGCCTTTGCTGGATTAGAAAAAGTTATTCGCGAGCGTTCTGAAAAGGGTGGAATTGGCTTTAGCGCAGAAGTTAATAGCAAGGATGATCGCAAGTCTGTGGGTGAAACCTTACTCGATGTCCAGCCCAGCGATTTGATTGGTTATGGTTTGATTCCTGAATTTATTGGCCGCTTGCCAGTGGTTGCGACTCTGACAGAGTTGGATCGTGATGCATTGATTAATATTCTTGTGGAGCCCAAAAATGCATTGGTGAAACAGTATCAGGCGCTATTTGATATGGAATCTGTCGAGTTAGATCTGCGAACTGATGCTCTTGAATCAGTGGCTGAAAAAGCGATTGAGCGCAAAACTGGCGCCCGCGGCTTACGTTCGATTTTAGAAACAATCCTGCTTGAGACCATGTACAAGATTCCCTCTGAAGAAAATGTGGTCAAAGTTGTAGTTGATGGCTCAGTTATTGAAGGTGAAAACGAACCATTACTTGTCTATGAGCAAAAAGAAGCCAAAAAAGTCGCTTCTGATGAATAGCCAGTAGCTATTAATTATTTTAAAAACTTTAGTGATAAAAGTGCCCTATGGGCACTTTTTTTTCGTACAATTTTTATCAGGCTTCGCTTTTTGGTGTTTAGATAGTTGCTTTCTGTTATTCAGCCCCCATATAGTAAGTTAATGGGCGATACTTATATTAAGCCAAGATATAAAGCCAAGATATAAAGCCAAGTATTCAGTTGTATTTACATATGATATCGAAATTATCGATAGGTCAGGAGAATTATTAGATGGATTCCCAAAACACAGACACGACGAAAAAGGTATATCCGTTACTTCCGTTGCGAGATGTTGTCGTATATCCCCATATGGCAGTCCCCTTATTCGTCGGGCGTGAAAAATCTATATTGGCGCTAGAAAAGGGAATGAGTACCGATAAGCAGGTCGTGTTGGTAACGCAGAAAGATCCTGCTGAGGACAATCCTGCGCTCGAGGATGTTCATCAAATAGGAACATTAGCAACTATCTTACAACTACTTAAATTACCTGATGGTACGCTAAAAGTTTTAGTCGAAGGCTCCAGTCGAGTTAAATTGATTAACTCTGTTGAGGGTGAGAATTTTCTTGAAACGCAATTTGATACCTTGGTTGTCGAAGATCAGGATGAAAAAGAAGTGGGTGCGCTTTCGCGTGCCACTAAGATGCTGTTTGATCAGTATGTCAATCTAAGCAAAAAAATACCCTCGGATGTGATTACTACGGTTAATGCTATCGAGGACACAGACCGTCTTGCAGATACCATAGCGTCCCATATGACGCTGAGTCTTTCACAGAAGCAAGAGGTATTGGAGATTGCTGATCTCGCTAAACGCTTTGATCATCTTATGGGCCTGATGGAAACGGAAATTGACCTCGCTGAGGTTGAACAGCGTATCCGTGGTCGAGTTAAGAAGCAGATGGAAAAAAGTCAGCGTGAGTACTATTTGAACGAGCAGATTAAAGCGATTCAAAAAGAGCTGGGTGATGAAGATGGGGTGTCTGAAATTGAGCAACTGGAGGGCAAGATTGAAGACGCGGGCATGCCTAAGTCTGCCTTCGAAAAGGCGAAATCTGAGCTTTCAAAGTTAAAAATGATGTCACCCATGTCCGCGGAAGCCTCGGTGCTTCGTAATTATATAGACTGGATGTTGGGCGTTCCCTGGAGGAAGCGTTCGAGAGTGAAGCATGATCTAAAAAATGCTGAGAATACCCTAAGCAAGGACCATCACGGTCTGGAAGAGGTTAAAGAGCGCATCTTAGAGTATCTAGCTGTCCAGAAACGCGTGAAAAAATTAAAAGGCCCAGTTCTTTGCTTGGTGGGCCCGCCGGGAGTTGGTAAGACCTCTCTAGGTGAATCGATTGCTAAGGCTACTGGGCGAAATTTTGTTCGTATGAGCCTTGGGGGTGTGCGTGATGAATCAGAAATTCGCGGTCATCGCAGAACCTATATTGGTTCATTGCCCGGGAAAATTATTCAAAAATTATCCAAGGTAAAAACTAAGAACCCCTTATTCTTGCTTGATGAAATCGACAAGATGGGCATGGACCACCGTGGCGATCCGGCTTCTGCGCTGCTTGAGGTACTAGATCCAGAGCAGAATCATACGTTTAATGATCATTACTTAGAGGTTGATTATGACCTGTCAGAAGTGATGTTTATCTGTACTTCTAACTCGATGAATATCCCAGGTCCGCTTTTAGATCGTATGGAAGTTATACGCATTCCGGGATATACCGAAGATGAGAAGGTAGCTATTGCGGAAAAATATCTGATTCCTAAGCAGTGTAAAGCCAACGGCTTGAAAGCTAATGAATTAGAAATTGATCAGGATGCATTGCGCGATATTGTCCGTTTTTACACCAGAGAAGCCGGTGTGCGTGGATTGGAGCGTGATATTGCTAAAATCTGTCGTAAAACAGTGACCAAAAATGTTCGTGATAACAGTAATGAGTCAGTAAACCTTAAGCCCAACGGTCTAGAGGACATGCTCGGTGTTCATCGCTTTGATTACGGTCGTGCTGAGGCGGAAAACCAAATTGGACAGGCTACGGGTCTTGCTTGGACGCAGGTGGGTGGAGAACTGCTCAATATTGAGGCCTCTGTAATACCTGGTAAGGGGAATATGGTTAAAACTGGTTCGCTGGGTGATGTTATGCAGGAATCTATTCAGGCCGCACTCACCGTTGTTAGAAGCCGAGCACAACAGTTGGGCATCAGGAAAAATTTCCACAGAGAGCATGATATCCATATTCACGTACCTGAGGGTGCAACGCCAAAGGATGGTCCATCCGCAGGTATTAGTATGTGCACCACGCTGGTCTCTGTATTAACAGGTATCCCGGTAAAGTCGACAGTTGCTATGACGGGTGAGATCACCTTGCGAGGTCAGGTTCTAAAAATTGGTGGGCTTAAAGAGAAGCTCCTCGCTGCGCACCGTGGTGGCATTGCTACAGTAATTATTCCTTACGACAATGCTCGAGACCTCAAGGAAATACCCGATAACATAAAAAATGATCTCGAGATTTTTCCGGTAAAATCTATCGACGAAGTTCTTGAAATTGCTCTCGAAAACTCACCTAAGGCATTGAGTGAAGAGGATTATAATCAGAGTAGCAGTGTCGAAAATGGCATGGAAAATAATCTTAGACCAAGCACTCACTAGGCTGTAGAGGAAATTTTTTTAAAAGTTAGCTTGACCGCAACAATCGCTGTTGGTATAAAGTTGGACAGAGGCCATTAATTACCATGGTTTGGGCCATAAATATGGTTAAAGTCTCAACATTTGGACAATTTAATTTCATAAAAAAAAGGGGAACACTGTGAATAAATCTGAATTAATCGACGCTATTGCTGACTCTGCTGACCTATCTAAGTCTTCTGCTGCACGTGCACTTGATGCTGTACTAGGTTCAGTACAAGGCGCTCTTGCAAATGGTGATCAAGTTTCATTGGTAGGTTTTGGTACTTTTTCTGTTAAACACCGCGCTGCTCGTTCAGGTCGCAACCCACAGACTGGTGCTGAGATTCAAATTAAAGCTTCAAACGTACCAAGTTTTAAAGCAGGTAAAGCTCTGAAAGACTCTGTGAATTAATAAACAAACTTTACTAGACTTTTAGTAAGGAACTTGTTTCAAAAGGCGCATTCCATGCGCCTTTTTTTAATTTGGAATAGAAAAAATGTTACTAGATTTTAGAAATAATCTTCGCGGTGTTGCCTTCGGTATCACTATCGTTATCGGTCTTATCTTTGCTTTAACTGGCACAGGTTCACTCTTTATGAGTACGCCAGACTCTGAGTCTGCGATTGTGGTTAATGGGGATGACATTAGTGAAAGAGAAGTGACACAAGCCACGGCACTTGAGCGGGCGCGAATCCTTAACTCAAATCCTGATACGGATCCCAGTTTAGTTGAAGACGAAGCGCTTCGTGCTCAGGCTATACGTCAACTTATTTATAGACAATTACTCATTCAAGCTGCAAAGGCCCAAGACTTGGGAGTAGCCCCAACACTCATTAGCGATTTAATTTTGGATGTTGAACAGTTTCAAACAGATGGTAAGTTTGACGAAGATCGTTTTCGTTACGCTATTCGTAGTCAAGGTTACACTTCTAGTTCAAAATTTACAGAGATGCTTTCTGATCAATTTCTTATTGAGCAACTCTCAAATGGAATCCTTAACTCAAGCTTTGTAACTGCTACTGAGTTATCTACCCTAATATCTCTTGCCGAGCAAAAGCGTAGCTTTGACTATGCTCGCTTGGCGTTAAAGCCGTTTAAAGATGAGGTTACCCTTACTGATACTCAGATCTCTGATTATTATCAAGAAAACCTAATGCAATACATGACAGAGCGAAAGCTTTCGGTTGAGTATATTGAACTGAATTCAGCTATGTTGTTGCAAGAGCAAGAGGTAACTGAAGAAGATATTCAGGCGCGCTTTGAACAGGAAAAACAATCTACAGAAGACAGCGTATCGCTTCGCGCGGCACATATTTTGTTAGGTGAACCTAGCGCTGAGCTAATTTCTGAAGTGCAGTCTAAAATCAATGCCGGTGATGATTTTGCACAATTAGCCAAAGTGTATTCAGAGGATGTGGCCTCTGCGGAAAATGGCGGTGATCTTGGCTTTACCACTGGTGATACTTTCCCCGAATCCTTTGAAGAGGCTCTCGCTGCGTTAGAAGTGGGTCAGGTGTCTGCGCCAGTGGAAACTGATTCAGGCACACACTTTGTTAAGTTACTTGAGGTAGAAAAAACAGAGTTTCTCTTTGAAGAGCAATCTGAACGTATTTCTCAGGAACTTCAGCAAGAAGCTGCCGACATCCTTATGGTAGAAAAACTTGAAAACCTTAAGGAGATGGCATTTAACGCGGATAACCTGCAAGAGGTGGCAGAAGATTTAGCGCTTGTAGCTAATGTCAGTGACCCCTTCACAGTAAATGGTGGTGTAGGGATTGCATCGTCATCTGTTGTGGTTAATGCTGCTTATAGTCCTGAAGTAGCTGATGACGGCTATGCTAGTGAAGTATTGGATCTGGGTGATGACAACTATGTGGTCTTAAAGCTTAAAGAAAACTTCCCCTCAAGACAGCTAAGCCTTGAAGAAGTTAAGGTTAGTGTGACTAGTAGTCTAACCAACTCAATTGCTCAGGCAGCTATCAATGTAAAGGCTGACGAGATTCAGGCGCGATTGACAGCTGGAGCATCATTGCAGTCAGTTGCAGCAGAGTTTGATTTAGAGGTTCAGTCTGTTGAAGCGGGTGCTCGTAACAACCCAGAAGCAGATTCAGAAGTGAATGCCTATGCATTTGAACTGCCAACGCCAAGAGGTACAGAGGTTACAGATGGCTTTAATACCGCCAATGGTGACTTTGTTGCAGTACAGCTATCTGAAGTTGTTTTGGCTGATACTGATGCCGTTGAAGAGGCGCGTGTTGAGCAGATTCGTTCATTCGTTGAGGCATCAACCCGCAATAGAGAGTTTTCTTCTTACCAAGAAACATTGATTGATCAGGCTAGCATTAAACAATAATCCTAGCTTGTAAGAAAAAAGGCATAGCACTAGTGGCTATGCCTTTTTTTNNTTTTTTTGTCCAATAAATTTAAATTTCCTGATACAGCCAAAAGCGCTTTCCAGTTCGGTCTATAGTTAAGAACAAAATTATAGTTAGATGGAGCGAAATTGATGAAAGTACCCAAGGTTTTTGTTTCTTATTCTCATGACTCGCTAGAGCATAAAAAGTGGGTTTTTGATTTATCAACCCGCTTAATGAGTAATGGGATTGATGTAAGCCTAGACAGATGGGATCTTAGTCCGGGTGATGATACTCACAAATATATGGAGAAAGGTATATCGGAAGCTGATCGTATTCTACTTATTTGTACAGAACAATATGTTCAAAAAGCAAACTCTGGTGTGGGCGGTGTTGGCTATGAAAATATGATAATGCCAGCAACCATATCAGACGATATTTACTCGAATAAGCTTATTCCAATTATTAGGCAAGATGGGGCTCAAGATGTACCTAATTTTTTGAAGACTAAATTGCATCTAAACTTCTCAGGTAAGGATTTTGAGTATCAATATGACGAATTAGTAAGATCCATTCATGGTAAAGCCCTTTTTAAAAAACCAGAGGTCACAAATAATCCGTTTAAGCCAAATACAATTGAAGAAAATTTGGAATTAGAAAGTGCACTCAAGGTAGCAATGGAGGTTATTGTTGCCTGCTACGAGGATAGTAAAACCTTGTGTTATAAAAATTTATCTTTATACCATAAAGGTACAAGAATATTGTTTGATTTAGGATTAAATGAATGTGTTAGGAAAGGTTTTCTTGAGGAATGGGATGACTATCGTTATATGGAGTTAACTTATAAGGGCAGAAAATACGCTATGCAAAATATTGATTTTAAAATGCTGAGTTTGTTACCGTTTTAACTCCTAGGATTTTGCATAGTATTAAATTCGTAATGGATTAATATACAGCGTCAACCGTTGCCCAGGCTGTAAATACTTATTCTTATCCAATTTATTCCACGATGTAATATCTGAAATCTTTAGATTAAATTTCTTGGCGATTAGATATAGCGAGTCGCCACTGCGAACCTGATAATTAAGTTTTCTTATGGGTGTCGCCTTTGGATTGCTTGGCGCCTTAATAATCAGTACCTGACCGACCCTAATTAGGTTGTTGCTTAAATTATTTGAGCGCTTTAGGTTGCGAATAGAGACCTTATGTTTTTCGGCTATTTCTGACAATGTATCGCCGGCGACCACGGTGTAGGTTTGGGTCTGCAAGGTTTTATATTCTGTAAGCACTGCAACTTC
>ENA-UZWT01002745-UZWT01002745.1-metagenome-genome-assembly--contig:-Day-1-50m-contig-2745_pt1 | contig 22668 bp, 47 predicted proteins | sample MGYA00260338_ERZ794898 | MGnify/ENA metagenome assembly ERZ794898 | reverse complement strand
AAATCTAAAACTTGAAAGAAAGCTTGACGAATATATAAATATCCTGCACCGTTTGCAAGAGTAGTTACATTATCACCAGAGAAGTTTTTACCCATACTTGTAGCTTTATAAAGCTTTAGCGCTAAAGGCATTACCATTTCTTCTAATGCAGTCACTGTGTCTATAGTAACATAATCATAAGGTTTATCTGCATCTTTTATGGCTTTACCAGCTGCTAAAAGCTCTTGAAGGTTATTAATTTTCATTTTTAAAGCTTCAACATACTCACTACCATTTTCTAGATCCAATATTAAATTGTTTTCTAAGCCTGCATAAGCAGTTGTTTTACCTGTTTTTGGTTTACTGTAGATTATTAATCTTTTAGGATTAACTCTTTCTTTTTTTACTTTTTTTGTTGGAAGTACTATACTCATTTTATCTTTTTTTCTATTTTTTCTAATGCACTTGCTATTCTATCTAAAGTGTTTAACCAATCTGGAAAATTCTTTAAATCTTTATCATCTTCTTTCCAAGGAACATAGTTAGGATCATCTTTTTCTTTTTTCTTTAATCCCACATCAAGATATTCTTCAGTAAAGTTTGGAAAATCAGCAGGTTTAGTTTCTACTTCTTCTTTTTTTGGGGGATTTTTTAGATAATCTTGATAAGCATTATAAGGTATTTCTTTACCTGTATTTTTATCAACAGCAACTAATTCTTCAATAGGAATTACATATACTTCATAATCATTACCTGACTTACTAGTTTTTTGCTCCAAAGGATATTCTTCCGCATAGAAAGAATTATGCTTTAATTTATACAATGTGTGTGTTGGGTCTTCTGATACTCCATTAAAATCACTAAGCTCTGTATAGATATCTCTTCCTTGTTTTAATTCATTAGGAAAGAACTGCATTTTAAGTGGTTCTCCAGGGGGAGCCCATGCAGACTTAGCGATAAAATAAGGGTCAGTTATTTTCAACCTCTTAAATGTAGGCAAGTGTGTTGCCATAAGAATCTTTTGATTCTCTTGTCTTGTACTCATATTTGTAATTTGTTATTTTGTGTTGGTGTATTCATTTCTACTATTTTTATTGTATCTCTATCTAATTTAAAGAAACTCATTCTAGTATCACCATTTCTACATTTTAAGAAATGAAATACAAGAGTTTCTGGATCAGTTATTTGTATTCTTTCTGGGCCATAATATCTAATCTTTCTAGCAGCTGGTTTATTAATACCAAGCACTATATCAGCATGTTGTAATAATGCATCAGCACCAAATAAATCAGAATCTAAAACATAATTACCATATGTACCTTCCATAGCACGTTTAGGGTCATCAATATTTCTATTTAATTGACTTAAAATAACAAATGATAAAGGATACGTTCTTTTCATAAGTGTTAGTGCTTCACCAAAATTATATAGCATTTCAAATCTATCTTTCTCATGTTTATCTTTTTTAAATAAAGCTGAGTGATCTACTGTCACCAATAATTTTGGATATATTTTTTTACCATCTTTTTCAATCGCATGCTGTTTAAAATGATAATCTATACTTGCACAAAATTCATTAACAGTACACGGTCTATAAATAGAAAAAACTCTATTATTTTTATTTAATGTACTTGTATATTGTTTACATTTTTCATAAATATCTTCTTGTAAAGGTTCATACTTACTATGTAAAACACCATAGTCTTTTTGAGTTATAGCAGAAAACGCTCTCATACCAAGAGTTTTTTCAGGCATTTCAAATTGAAATTGCAACACATGAAAGTTTTGATCTTGATTAAGAGCAATAACTTCTGTAACTAGTTGCTCCATAAACAAAGTCTTACCAACACCAGGTCTAGCTCCAACTACAGTTAGAGTATTCCATTCTAAACCATTTAATGTAGCATCATTAAACTTTGGCCATGCTGTTACAAGACTTTTTATTCTACCATCCATTCTCCCTCTCATTTCTAAGAGAGCTTTTTCATAAGCACGTACTTTACTAATAGCCTTTAAAGGCTTTGCACCATTAAACTGTTCCAAATTATACTATTTTTTCTTTGAATATGTCTTGTTCTTCATTAGGGCTACCATAATTTAACATGTCGCAGTAAGTAGCTAGATCAGACTCAAATGATTTATCTGAGTTTTGTTTTCTAATAAAGTATTGAGAAGTTCTCATGTATTCATAATTTTTTAAACTATATTCAAAAACATATTTTTTAGTAGCTTTTAATATAGTTTCCCATGTATAATCATAATTTTCAAAGAACCATCTAAAACTTGTTTCTAAGTTCTTTATATTAGTTCTTGCATATTTACCACTTCCAAGTTTTTTAGTAGGAAATAATTCATTGTACAATTTAATATTTGTATCAAAATTATCTCCCATTAAACTTTTAGAAGTTTTCTTTTTACTCTTTTTAAAGTAAGAGTCTAACTCTTCCATAAAGATAAAGCTTTTGCTAGTTAACTGCAAATCTTCATTTAACCAATTTTCATTCTTTAATCTATGTATTTCTAAACTAGAATTAACCAAAGATTTAGATGGAGATAGTTTATTTTTTACACAATGTAAAACATATAAAGAATTAGGTGTTAACTTTTCTTTTATTAACTTATTAAATATTTCATTCATGTTACCAAATTAAAGAAAAATTATTATTGTCTTTTAAAATTTTTTGTATATCTGTAAATAAATCTTTACAATCCCATTTTTGATTTTTATTATATGCACCGCTCTCTGGATGATTTAGAAAAAATTTGTAATTCATATCATTTACTAAATCTTTCCATTCATTTGCTTGTTTTCCCATGTACACATATATTAGTCCCGTGTGTGCAAAAGTTAGATAATCAAATAAATAAGCTAAAAAAGGTTTCCATATTGCATAATGTTGTCCTGTTTTACCTACTGTAGTTGTAAGTGCAGTATTTAACATTAATACACCTTGATTAGCCCATCTTTTAAGATCTGGATTATGGGATTGTCCAACACCATCGTAAACAGTTCTATTTATTTCATTTAAAATAAGTCTTAAACTTAATTCTTGTTCCATAGTATTGCTACAACTAAATGCTATACCGTCTGCTACTCCTAATCTTGGATATGGATCTTGTGCTAATATAATTACTTTAAGTTCATCATAAGGACATTCTTCAAATGCTCTAAATAATTGACTTAGTTTTGGAGTGAATCTTTTACCATCTTTAGATAGTATTATAAGTTGCTTAATCACATTTTCAAAATCAGAACTAAATATAAAAGATTTAAGAGGTCTGTGCCATCCTGATGGTTCTAATTTTTTAATTATTTTTTGTTTAATATCTTCAATATCTATAGTTTGTTTCATATTTTGTTTATATTTATAAAAATTATAATAATGGAAAAAACTATCAAAGCAAGACAATTAAAAGATGATGCTATTTTGAATATCAAAGTAAACAAAACATTTTATTTAATGTCTAAATCTTCAGTTTTTTCAGTTTTTTCAAAACTTTATAGTGATAAAACTATAGAAGTTGAAGAATTTGTAAAATCAATTACAAGTAAAAAGTTTGAAGAAATGAATGAAACAGAAAGAAATTTCTACGTTTTAACATTACTTGTTAGTGAAATAGAAAAACAAGCTCAAGAAAATGATGCTTTTATTGAAACTGAATATTCAGAAAAAGAGCTCAAAGAACAATTAGAAAAAATAGCTGATAATCCTAATGAAGGTTAACGTTATAAAATTCACCTATCTCTATACAGGCTTGAATAGCCAAGCTTAATTCACTTTTATCACATTCAGCAAAAGACTTATAATCATTAAATATAAGTAATCCCGCTTTATCTTTTACTAGCTTTTTCATATCATCAAAGCTATAGCCACTTTCCTTGGCCAATTCTCGTATACAAGCATGCACTTTTGATATTTGTGCACCACTTCCTTCAGAATCAGAAATAGACATAAATACATCTATTTCTTGTCCTTCAGAAAGTTTATTAGTAAATAATTTAAAAGCTGCTTTATCCATTTTCTTTGGATACACTAGCTTTCCGTTTTGCATTTTTAATTTTGCTGAAAACATCTATTAATTCTTTTAAAATTTGTATATTTTTAATTACAAAATTTGGTTCAAGTGAAAAAACAACTAAATTATTATTTGCATCATAATCTGCTGTTATTGTTAAACCTTCTATAATTTTTTTACGAAAATAATAATAATCATATCCATTATCACTTTCTTCATCTAATACCATAACTTTTTCAAAGTCTAGGCTCATTAAGTCTTTTTCAGTCATTTTTTTCTAATTTTTTTTTACTACTCCATACATCTTTATTTAAAATTTTAGATTCATAATCTTTTCTAACTTTGATGTATTCTTCCTTATTCATATTATGTTTATTAAATTCACCAAGATCCTTAATTCTTTGTTTTCTATAGAATTTAATTACTTGAGAAGCCACAAATAAATTTTCTTTATCAGGAGACTCTAATAATCTTATAGCATTTTCAACACTATCTGAAGGTATATAACCGAGATAATTTAATAATCTTAATTCAGCTAAAAATACAAATGGTCTATATGAATTTTTCTTTACCCCTTCTGTATACATGTACCACAACATATGTAAATTTTTACACTCTGGAGCATTAGTTATTTCATAATGTTCTGAACATATCTGTTTACTTAAATTTCTTATTCTTCTTTCCATGATAGTATTACGTTTCTTACTTCTTTACCAAATTCAGCATCATTTGAATGCTTTTTCATTAAATATATTACTAAAGAAGTAATATTAGGCATAGCAATTATTTCATTGTCTACACTGTATATATCTGTACTAGTTTTACTATCTACACTTTTTATTTGTCTATGTTTGTTTAAGTCTTCACTCATATTCTGCTAATTTTGATCCTAATATCTGATTCTCTTCTTCTAACATATGGATATACTCTAGATTATTATCTAAAGGTATTGCTGTTATAGCACTACCACGTCCATTAGTATATATTATAAATTTGCATCCATCCATCTTAAATGTTTGTAAATACCTGGGATCAGTGTTACTCTTATAATATTTTACATCAATCATTTCTGCTTTGTCCCATATTTCATTCCGTCTATCTTCATGTTCTTTTACATCACACCCTACTAATAAGAGTACTACTAATAATATTCTAATCATTTCTTTTTCTTTTTACTTTTACTTTCTAATTTTTGTAAGCAATCTTTACATACCCACATTCCGATATCTTCCATTTCGGACCTTTCTTTTTTTACTCTACATTTATAACACGGTATTGCCATATTTAATATTTTTTTACACTAGTTCATGTCTGTATAAATTAACAAACACTATTCTAGCAAATTTAAAATCTTTTGCTCTGTTTAATCTAAGACCATATGCTAAAGCAATTGGCTTTAAATGTTTATATGCCTCTGTTACAGTCATTTTTCCAATATCTACTATCATTTTATTTCATTATGTTTTATCATTAAAATTTTGATATATAATTCTTTATTAAAATTATCCCAAAATCTACTCCAATCAGCTATATTAGTTCCCATATTTAATTTTTATTTAATTTAATTACTTCTTCTGTATAACAAAAATATTTAATAACCTTTACATTATAAATTTTTCTAAGTTTATCTATATTTTCTTTACCTTTACTTTCATACATTGCTTTAGTAGTATAAAGCATTTTTTTTTCTAAAAGTTTTGTTTTAGTATCTCTAGCTTCAATAACATAAAAAGTTTTCTTCATTGCATTAGTTCTGTTAATAGAAAAGCTAGCTTGTATCCGCCAAAGGCACCTAATGCAGTTGGTACTGGAAATACTATAAACTTTCCTAAACTTGTTACATACTTAGGTCTGTTAACAACTCTTCCTAAGAAAAAGTAATAAACCATATAACCAAGCAATACTAAAATATCTACTCTTTCTGCTATAAATACTACTAATATTGCTCCAAGTAAACCAAATATAAAATTGTCTGTAACAGCTGATATTAATTCTTTTCTATCTGTTTGTCTAAACTCTTCTTGTATTCTTTTAAGGCTCATTTTTGTTTTGATTTAAACTATTAATTTCTTTTAAGCGCTTTTGTAAATTTTTAATAAGTTTTTGAGAATCAATTAATTCATTTTTTAAATCTTTAATATCATCTTTTAATGCTTTAATTACTATTTTATAACTCATTCTTTAAATTTTATGGTTTAAGTACACCCATCAGGATTCGAACCTGAGACCTACTGCTTAGAAGGCAGTTGCTCTATCCAACTGAGCTATGGGTGTATTAGTTAAAAAATATACCTTATTGTATTTAAATCAAAGTACTGTGAGTAAAGTTCTTTAAACTCTTCAAGTAACCTTGTTTTATGTTTCAATGGATACCTCATAACACCTGAACTATTTTTTACTTCATAACTCAAGCTCATTAATTCTTTGGCCTGGTCAGAAGACCTTGCCATTTGATTAGCATGATTAGTTAATGCAATTACCTCACATTTATTTTCTCCTGCTATATCTTTCACCATCTTAAATAACTCACTGTAGTCTTCTTTCCATTTCTTATAAAAAACAAGAGGACTATAATTAACATGAACTTCCCAACCAAGGTCCTTAAGTCTATTGATTTCAGGGATTCTATCTGCAACCTTCTGCATCTTAGGCTCTAACACGTTTGCAAATCTCTGAGGCATAAGACTAACTCTTACTCTTGGTTTTTTGTTGAATCTTTTGACGTCAAGCTTCAACAAACTAGGATACTTAGTTGCCATAGTTGAATTCAAGGTGGGATGATTATCATATCTTTTGAGATAATCTATTAATGGTTCTGGTAAATGTTTTTGCATTAAAACTAAATCACTATTACATGCAATATCTACCATAGTATATATTGGATCTTGTTGATCAGGTACTTTGGTAAAACCTTCTTCCCATTTAATAACAGATTCAAATATATCATCTACATTTTCATTTACAAATACTCTATGACCATTATATCTAGACATATAGCAATAAGTATCTACACAGCCTCCAAAACAACCATAAATCAGGTTAGGAGCTATGCAATTAGCACTATTGTTATTGTCTTTGGTAACTAAAGTTTTTGTAGTCTGACGTTTAATTGCCCCACTCATTATTTTTATAAACTTTATTAGAATGGTTGATTTTCTTTTTGTTTCTTAAGCTTTTTAGCTTCAGCAACAAGTTTAAGCTCATTTTCTGAGTAAGAGCTTGTTTTCTTTTTGACATAAGCTTCATATTCTTTCCAATTATAAATTTCTAATTCTTTCATTGCTATAACATCACCTGTAGTTATATCTTGAGGCAATTCCCCATTATTTGCATTACATATCTCTATAAATATTTCTTTCATTTTTCCCATAACATCTACTCTATATTTTCATCTATTATATTTAAAGCCATGTTTATTAATTTTGTCACAGCTTGATCTTTTTTTAAACTGTTGATATCTGCAAAATGATGTATCTTGCATAATTGCTCATTAGTTAATGTAAAAGTTACTTTTTTATCAACAAATCTTACAAAATCATATTCTGGAATTTTAAATGGAAATTGTTTATATAAGATTGAGATATTTTCTAAAAATTGAGAGTCATTAAATCTGATCATATTGGTAGGTTGTTTCTTACCATGACAAACTGTACTTCTATCAATAATGTTTCTAGTTGAACTAAATACATTAACAATCATTTTTTCAGTATAGAAAAATTTATAGTATAAAATACATATTAAATAATTTCTTTTATCAATATATAATCTCTTACGTGTTTTGTTTTTAGGTATAAGTTCTTTAAGTGTATTTATAACATCTTGTGCTGTATATTCTTCCATAGTTTTATATAAAAAAAGGCCATAATAAACCTTTTAATTCTGCCTCAAAAGGGCCAATAAGTATTGTATAAATAAAACCATGTATCTGTGCAATTTTATACCAAAAATAAAGCATAAATATTTGCCCTATTATGAAATAAATTGCAATAAGATACATGGCTGTAGTTAAGCCACTATCTTTCATAAATTTTAAATTGAATTTGTCAAATCTGCATCTTCTGCATATATATCTTTTTCTTCTTCCTCTTCGTTGAAAATTTCTGTTTTTATATTATCTAAATCATCTTCATTGTATGCTTTTAGACCAACAGTTAAAATTTCAGGAACTATGAGAAATCTTTCTAAAGAATAATATTTATAAGGAGCAGAAGCTTCTGTAAGCTCAATTTCTTCTAAAGAAATACCAAGTTTACCTTCTTGTACACCTATTTCTACTACTTGAGTAATAGTATATACAGAACCCTCCTCTATCCATTCATTTTCTGAAATATGTTCTGGCTTATTGCTACTATCAATACAGATTGCTTTCATATTGTTCTAAACTTGCTTCTACTTTTACGTGATTTAATGTTTCTAATATTTCATACATCTCCATAAAAGAACCAGATGCTATATCTACTTTTCCTTTATTGTGTGCTATAACTGCACATTGTTCTGCTTGGACAGAAGTATGCTTACATATTTCCATCAAACAATCTCTAACATACTTAAAACTAAGCACATCATCATTATGCAAAATAACTTTATGTGTTTTAGAATCATTCATATAATAATATACAAATTTTTGGGCAAATAATGGCTATCTAACCCAGGTTAACGTTGTAATTCTTCCATTCTATTTTAGAATCATCTAGACCTTCTAAGGCAGTCTTTACCCACTTTTCATCTATAGTATGTTTATAACAAAGTATGTGCACTATAGCTTTTTCATCTGGATTAAGTCTTAGTAATCTTCCTATCCTTTGAGCAGACTTTCTTTCATTACCGTATGCATGCATAATAATTCCTTGTCTTAAATTTGGAATGTTTACACCTTCATTTAATTGCATTACAGAAGATAATTTACTTATAGTACCTTCTTTAAATAATTCAAGATTATCTTGAGAATCAGGATTCTTGCTATGATAACTATGATCACAAAGTCTGTCAGCTTGTTCTTGAGTATTAGCAAACATTATACATTTATCATTAACACTGTTAAATAATAGCTTAGCATATTGCTCTTTGCTTGGATACTCTTTCATTGCTTTCATTCTCATAATACGCAACATATGCATAGATCCTGCACCAGTTTCAATTCTGTTACACCAGTAGCCATAGTTTTTCTGCTCTGAAGTTTTAAAACTTTTATTCTTCATTTCTACTAAATAATTATTCTTTGTGCTTAGCTCAAGCTCATGTACAATTATCTGATAATCATTTAGAATATTATTATTTACAGCACTATCAGTAACAAATTCATATACTATTGGACAAAACTGGTCTACCAACATACCTTTCTCAGACTTGTGATACTTAGGTGGTGTACCCGTCAGACCTAAAATCTTACCATTGTACTCATTTAAGAATTCTCTATGAGAATCTAATAAGCTGTGGCATTCATCTAAATATATTATATCAAAGTCTTTTGGATTTTGCTTATTTAAGCTTAAGTAAGTTGTAAACGTAACTCTTGTTAATAACTTTTCTTTATCAAACTTTGTTGCTTCTGCTCTCCAGCTATCAAAAATTGATAGCTTTGGTGCAACTACGAGTATGTTAAGCAATGGAGAATAGTTACTCTCCAAATGATTTAGTGCTACAAGTGTCTTACCGACACCTGTAGCTAATCCTAAACCACATCTATTAATACCTATAGTACTTTTAAGAGCCTCTGCTTGTACTTTATCTCTATCCATAAATTATTTTATTTATTGTCCATGATTCTTACTTTGTAACCAACTTTTAGATAAACCAATGTTTGCATTTATAAGCTTATCAGCTTTACCTCCTCTCCGTTTTGTACTAGTAAGTTCCTTACTCCAACCATTTGCTTTTAAAAACTTATAATATAATTCTTTATTAGCTCCTGGTTTTTCAATTCTCCATTCAGAAGTTATTCCCAATTCATCTAAAACATCTTCAACATAATTAATTGTAGTTAGCTTAAAATAAGCTGCTACTAATTGTCTCTTACCACCATGATCAAGTTCACTCTGAACAGTTCCAAGTCTTTTCCATACTCCAAATTTTGACTTTCTGGTTAAAGTTCTTAAAAGTACACTGCTCATATTATTTCTTTAAATTAAATACTTTAGCTTTGATGTAATTAGATGCTTCTGTATTATCTGAAATTAATTTAATTTGCTTTAAATTCTTTCTTAAATTACTTACAATAGTCTTTTGATTTATTTTACCATATGATTGCATAAATGCATTTAGAAAAGAAAACTTTACAGGTCTACCTACATTGCTAATCATTAAAAATATCTCACTGAATTCTTTGCACATTTGTGCTGCTTTACTATTTGTAATAATAAAGTCACCTGTTTTAATAGTTTGACTATTTTTTATAATACTATAATTATTTGTACATAATGCAGCTACCATGTTTAATTCAAGATTATATAAATTTTTAAATTTTAAAAGTTTCATATAATCCATAAAACAAAACTTATATGCATTAACATAATCAATAAGAGCCCAAGATTTAGAAGAGTTGTTTAACATACCCATCTTTTCTACTATATCTACTTCATCTTTACACGCAATATTAACATATGGTATAGGAAGACTTTCTCTTTCACAAGCTGTAGCCAAATGTTGACCATCAACAATATAGTTCTTCATTTCTCCTTCAAGTACATCTGTCTTACAGATTATTACAGGTCTAATAATACCCATAGTTCTGATACTTTTAACAAGTTTCTCAACGTGTTCTGATCTAATTTCTCTATTCATTGGTAGTATAGAGAACATTTTGTAATTAGTTGTTTTTTTAGTATTCATAATAAAATTCATTTTAAATAATTCATAACTCTTGCTTCTTTTGGATTACCGTGAATCCAATTGTGACAATTCCTACATACAGGGATCCATGTGCTCTGTACTAAATAAAAAGCATCACGGTTACTACCTGCATAAGTATGATGGACATCAGTAGCATTATGGCTACATCCATTTACTTTAACTTTACATAAGGAATTATCAGTAAGATACCTTTCTCTTAATTTAAGATACTCAGCATCTTTTTTTTTTCTTTTGGCAGAAACACGAGGAATAGATACTTTTGGTTTTTGTGGCTTATTCTTACTGCTTTTGTGGCAACTCCAGCAATATTTACAGTATCTATTACCCTCATGATTCTTCCATATAACAGTCATCTTCTGACAACCATCACACTCTTTTAGCTTTTGTTTCATTTTGCAAAACCTTTGTTGACATAATGTCTAATTAAATCAAGTTTCTCATAAGTAGACCTAGGTCTTTTTAACCCAGGTATATCCTCTGTCCACCAGTAATTATCATTTCTAAGAGTTCTCCAATCTTCTAAATCAAATGATTTAGTTAAATCAAAGAATTCTTCATCAATTTTTGATAACTTTTGACTTTTATACATTACTTTTTAATCTTGGCAATTCATTAGGATTTCTAGTTAAACTTAAAAAGTTTGAACTTAGAATTCCTTCTTCAATAAATATACTGATTATTTGATTTTTATCAATATTTAAATCTTTAAAATTTAAAGTATTTCTAACTTTATCATCAGTTTCAACATTGTTAAACATAAACTTGGTAAACTTAGTATCAGGAAACCATTTAGCAAATAATTCATTAGTAATAGTAATTACTTTCTTTTGTTTTGCTTCATTAAGAACACGTTGTGCTCTTCTATTAACTTTTTGAATCCTAATTTTCTTTTGTTTACTCATTTTTTCTACTTCTTCAGCAGGTAGAGATTTTAGACCATACAAAGCTCTTTTATATAAAAAGTTTTGATATTGTGAATATTGATCTGTTTCATATTTGGTATAAGTGTTTTTCTTATACAACTGATACTCTTCTAATTTACCAGAGTATTCAAATTTTTGTTTTTTAGTCGAATTCATATACAACTTGTTTTAATAATAATTCATAAATAAATAAGGGAGACTTTTATGCCTCCCTTATCTCTAATATATTTTAATGTTATCCTCCTATAGAGAACTCTTCATTTGGTTTTACTGCATTTTGTACTTTAGAAGCTTCATATGCTGCACGTAACTCTTCAACATTATCATGTTGTACAAAAGTTTCTGCTTTTGAATCTGTTGGATCCCAAACAGTTTTACGATAAATTGGAGATCCTTCAACAGTACATATAATACCTGTTTCACCTGCTACTTTAAGATCTCTATCGGGGTTTTTAGAATTAAATGGTTCTAAAGACTCTTTAATACAAATTTTACCAGGAAGATCTTGACCAACAAACCAACCTAAATTAGTTAGTTCTTGTGTATCTCCTTGTAACAAAGCAGAAATAGTTCTGTTTTTTAGAAAACCATTGTCATCTACAATAGCTTTTGTTTGCTCTAATCTAATGTATGCATAATCAGGATTATTTTCTGATACATTAATAATTGCACCTGTTGTAGCATTAGCTACTACTTTAACTTTTGAATTCATAATTGAATTTTTAATAAATAAATAAATAATTGTTAGCAAATAGATACTATACTTACACATTGCTAAATGCAAGTAAGTGGACTTTAATAAGTCTGTTTACATTAAGATAAATCTGATATATCTATGTCAGGAAAGGTTTCTCCATCATCACTTAAATCTAAAAACTCTCTAGATTCATCATCTTCTGGTTTCTTTTTAGTGTCAACTGCTGATCCGCTAAATGGATTAGTAACAACATCACCATAATCTCTTGCTATAAGATACTGAATATCTGCATCAGTCAAAGCTAAGTATTCTTCTATAGAGATATAGATAACTTTGCCATTAGGTAACTGATAATTCATACACTAATTACGGAATAATATTTTAAAAGTCTATTGCTGCAAAATAAAAATTTAGCATTATATAGCTAACAAGGGAAAAATACTTTATGACTTTTCCCTTGTCATCTGCTACAAGCATATATTCGACTAAAATATAATATCTTCAAATCCAATACTAGCAGTTTCATAAAGATTATCTCCATATTTAAATTTTACAGTATATGGAAAATACTCTGTATAACCTCGAAAACTATCTATTTTACATATGACTTCATCATCAACGTTTAATAAATTATTTTCTTTAAGTTTTTGATATATGTCTTCTTTATCTGATAGTCCTACACTAATTCTTTTCCAGTGACATTTTACAATTTCATCTTCTTGAAATCTATCTGGTAGACCATTACCAATCATGATTTGAACAAAAAGACTACTTGCTGATGTACTATTTAATAAAAGTTCTGTAAATAAATTAACAATATCATCTGTCTTTTCAAGGCTTTGCTTTTCTGTACAAATAAGTTCAATCATTTTATTTACATCATTCTCTGTAATATTTACATTAACTTTCTTAATATTCATAAGTGTTAGCTTTTTTCAATTTCTAATACATCGTTATACTTTGTATCATTTTGACCATAAGCATCACAGCTTACGTGTCCTGTTCCACAACTAGACATAATTAATACTAATGCAGTAATACAGATAACTGGTATTGCAATTTTTATAATCTCTGATAATTTTATGTGTCTTTTCATAATTTATAAATCATTAGGATTAAATGCACCTACAGTATATTCTAATGATATACTGTGGAGCATTATTAATTGTTTTTTTAACTTTTTTAAGTTAAAAGCATTTAGTCGGCAATCATACTTGTTTTCAATTTCATCTTCAGAGATACATTCTCCTGTATATAGGACGTGTGCATCTTGAAAACTTTCTAGGGCAATCATAAATTCATTCATAAGTTTAATTTTAAGTTTAATAATATAATAAATCAATTGTAACAATTTTAATATCAGTACCATCATCACCTCTTTTATGAGCGAGATCTAATGATCCAGTAAAAAATTCTTGTCCATCTTTAATGTAGATGTAACATTCATGTGTGCTTTCTTGCATTTTAGTTTATTTTAAAGGTAAGTGATTACTATCTTCTTTTTTTATATTTACCATTGCCTACTAAGATAGTACTATTGTAGCATTTCTTTCTTCTGTGTTTCTTCTTTTTTTTCTTCTTAGGCTTTAATTGCTGAGAAGATACATCAACAGATTGTACTGTTGTTTCTGCAGTAGCAGATGTTGGCTTTGCTGATATACTTATTCCTAAGTATATATGAAATACCATTACGAAAGTTAATAATACTAATTGTTTCATAATAATTCTTTTAAGAGTTAATAATAAAAAAAAGCAGTTTGTCTACTTGCTTAGGTATACGCTGTAACTACAGCCTTTCTTAGTTTTCTTTTAAAGAATCTTCAAGTCTTTGAAGTCTAAGTTTCTTTTCTTCTTGCCATTCTTCATGGCATTGTTGACAAATGTGAACTTCATCACACTGACAAGTTAATTCTGGACTAATGCTATATAACATAGCCATATTTTGCGCATCTTCAAAAAACATAATATATAATTTAGAAAGTTAGTTAGATTTAAAAAGCTTCTTAATAAATAAAATTATAGGTATAAATAACAAACCGATAATACAACCAAGTGCTGTACCATTAGCTAAACTAAAATTACCTGCACCCGCACCACCAAGCCAATCGCTTAATGCATTACCTAAACCTGCACCAACGACTGTGCCTAATCCTTTTTGGAATCTTGAAGGGAGATACTTCTCTAATTCACATCCTGTCATTGCACCAATAATCATAACAAGATTATCAATGATACCGAACACTATAAACTCTAATGTCATATTATATATATTAAGTGAATAAATATAACATACCCTAACCGTACCCACTGACTGTCTATTAAACAATCATAAAGATACGGAAGGACATATTACGAATTGGTTCTCTCACAAGGTTGCAACCCTTGATTTAATACTATTCTTTAGCAGCTATTTCACTAAAGATTAATTTTGCTTGACTGTAAGAATACAAGTGCTACCACCTCAACGTGCTGTGCTTTATCCTTGCAAAAATTTGTCGTTTATTAATAGTATTAATATGGCTTAGTTACACTAACTTAGCAGGAACTATTTACATGATTAAGCAAATACCTGTACCTATAACATCTTACTGCTGTTACCTGCAATTGGATGAGAAAATATTAAATGCGGGATACTATGATACTCTTCTTCTATATAGAGAGAGTACTAATACTGTATATAGACATAACACTCTTGTTTTACAACCAAGTTAGCTATATAAAATATATATACTATATACTATAACATAATACTGAAACTAATATATAACCAATGATATACATAGATGTAGTACTATCACATATAGATTAAAACACACAAGTATTTCCACAAATTTTTTTAATAGTTTAGATATTTAGACTGCATTACTATTAATTTGCAGTTAAAAACAATATTATATAGTACTTTAATTAAAACATTGGTTAATTGAATAGTTAGTTAGACCGAATAGTAAATGTGAATGTAAAAAAACAGTACTCTAACTTAATAGAGCACTGTTTAATTACTACAATAGGCTTACTATTCTTCTGCCTCTGCTTTTCTCTTTGCCATAAATTGAGCAAACTTACTACCTGCCATGTCAGACATGTCATTGTTAGTAGCCTCATTCTCAAATACAGTAAAGTAGATGTCATTAAAGTCTTCATGCTTTTGTCCCTCTGCATCAAGCATAGGAATATTGCATATAGAACTATAAAGAGTATCTAATTCAAAGTCTCCTGCATCATAACTTGTTTTGTTAAGAATACAGATTTTAGGCTCTTCAGAGATTTCTTGCAAACCTTTTACCTTTGCAATACCCATAACAAGGCAATACTGCTTACCATTTGGAGTAGTTCTCCAAAAAGGTTCAGTGGCTGGGTCATTACCACTCTCTGGTGTAAAGTGTGTTGCTCTAAAAGAACAGTTTCTTTGCATTACAGTGGTAGCATTACCATCTTTGTCTTGTCCTGACTCAACTTCAAAATTGAAGGATTCATAAAACGCTTGCACATCCTCTACGGGTGCGTCATTCATATCAACTAAATTCATAATTAAAATATTTAAATATTATTAAAGTATGCTAAAAGCTGTTAAAAAAGCCGTAACAGGAAGTGGGTGTTGTTTAAAAAGCCGTATAGTGGGTGCTGTTTTGTGATGGTAAAAAAATACCCCACATTTCTGTAGGGTATTTTACTGCTATTTTGTAGCAGCTTTTCTTTGAGCCATCCATTGCTTGAATTTATCACCAGCTAAATCTGACATATCATTATTAGTAGCTTTGTTTTCAAACACAGTGAAATAGATATCATTAAAATCTGGATGTCTATTACCATCAGCATCAAGTAATGGAATCTTAGATATACTTGAGTAAAGTACATTTAGTTCAAAGTCTCCAGTATCATATGACACTTTATTCAACAAGCATTGTTGCAAACCAGACAACTCAGAAAATCCTTTAACTTTAGCATACCCCATAACTATGCAGTATTGCTTACCATTTTCAGTAGTTTTCCAATCTGGTTCAGTACCTTCAGTAAGTCCTGATCCTTTAGCAGGTGCAAAATATGCAGCTTTAAAAGCACAGTTCTTTACCAATTCAGTACTACCATTATCTTGTCTAGCATTAGCTTCATAGCCAAAGCTCTCATAGAATTCTTGTACTAGTTCAACTGGTTGATCACTCATAAAATTTAAATCATTCATAATAAATTGTTTTATATAATTAATTGTTTAGTCTATGCAAAAAGTTGTTTACACGCTGGGTGTGATGGTAAATAAAAAGGAGGGTTATTACACCCTCCTTAGTTTAACTTAAACTTTCTTTTAGCAATTGTCTACCTACAAAGAAATGGCAAATACTTAAAGGAATAATAAATGCTATAACACTATTAGGTATAAGGGTTATATAAAATAATACATACCCACACACAAATCCTGCAGCAATCATGCAAGTCAAACCTAGAATAAATTCTATTCTTTTCATAAGATTAAGATTTAAATAAATAAATAATTAAGATATGCAATAAGTTGTTTCTGCTAGCAAACATAGCCCCCCCTTGTTGTTTTTAGAAATGCAACCATCTTGCTATTATCAATGGGGGGTACCACCAAGTTAGTAAAAGGGGTGGGATGTTTTCTATAAAGACCCACAACAATGTCTTATATGGATCATTTCTACCACCGTAAATCAATTACCCTTGGGAATGTCCTCAGCAATTGTTATATTAATGTATGGATAACAAAAAAGAATTAGAAGCTGCTGTAGCTTTATTAGAGTCACAGTTAACTGGGGACATGTTTCAGGATATGGAAATTAAAGATAAGATTCATAATTTACAGATGAAGATTAGTGGTGTTAAACCTACAGATTCTCATATTGATTGTATTGGATGCGGATCATAAAGAATTTTTATTATATTTGTTAAAACCAAAAACAATCATGAGCAAATTTATTTTAAGAGGAAACAGGATTATGTTAGATAAACCTGTTAAAAAGGAAGAAGAAAAGAAAAAGGTAGAGATTATTTTATCTAAAGAAGACGAAAAAGGCGTTGAGCAAGATATGATGGAGCAATGGACTCATCTAAATGTTCATGCTATAGGAGTAGATGTTACCGATGTTAAAACAGGAGATAAAGTTTATGTTCGGACTAGTGCACTTCATAATGCTGAGATAATTGATTTAGATGGCGACTTAAAGCTTATGGTATCGATTCATGATGTTATATTGGTATGGGAATAAAGGAGTCATATGTAGATTGGTATAAGGTTATGCATAATAAGTCTACGCATACTACTGTATCTAAAGGTGATATTCCAAGTTTACCAGTTTCTGAAGACAGTATTGTAAAGTCTGTAAAAGATAAGTATCAAAAAAGATCTGATGTAGGTATATTAAAATATGGTAAAACTTTAGATAGAGATGATTTGACTAAAGAAGAGTGGTTAAATCATTTACAAGAGGAGTTAATGGATGCTACTCTATATATAGAGAAGTTATTAAAAAAAATAAAATCATTATGATAGTGCAGATATTAATAATAGTTATTAGTTTATTGGCCGTTAGTTTAACGGCTATAATATCTTATGCCTTAATGCAGGATGTAGTAGATCCTATAACTAAAAGAAGCATACGAGATCATGGTGCAAGGACTGCAGGCATTATTGGATATATGATATGTTGTGCAATATCATTTGGTTTATGGCACTATTTATTTAAATAGCATTAAAACAATACTTCAATTACTCCTATATAGTATTGTTTATGACTCTTGTATATTTTAGCAAGAGTCTTTTTTTTGCATTTACTTTTAAATTACGTAAAATTTTAGTATATTATAACTGTATCTTTATTAAAAAAAATATTATGTCTAGAAAATTTATACCACAATCACCAGATCCATTTTTAAAAAAAGACTCAGACATGGCTCTTGCTAAATTTGGACACATTAATGAATTACTAAGAATGATGCAAAGAGAATTTGCTGATGATACTGCAGCTAAAGCTGCTGGCTTAGTAGTTGGGGATCTTTATAGTAAACCAGGAGGAGCTGTACATGTAGTAAAAGCTTAATTATGTTAAGAAATATAAACAATTTTCTTAATATCATTAAATCAAAAAGAGTTAAAGCAACTCTTACAAAAAATGATTTAATTCTTATTGGTACTAAAGCTGGTATTAATAAATCTGAATATCATGATACTGCAATTACATTTGGAGATCTTCAATCACAAATAACTGCAAACTCTACTCAGGGAATTGCAGGTCAAAAAGGTGCACAAGGTCTAACAGGTCCGCAGGGTATTCAAGGTTTAGCAGGTTCAGTTGGTGCTGCAGAATTAAAATTTAAGAGTAATTGGGATAAAAATCAGTCTTATGATAAGAATGATGTAGTTTTTTTCAATAGTTCGAGTTATGTATGTACTAATGTTGTTAAAGAAGATAGTTCTGATCCAGCAACAGATACAGACAATTGGAATTTTTTAGCATTACAAGGATTACAAGGACCTCAAGGGGTTCCTGGATCAGGTTTTACAACATCTACAGCTAATAGATCAGGAACAAATGTAAGTCAAGGACAAGTTAGACTTAACTCTATTCTTATACCTGCAAATACATTTACTGAAGGAAGTGCTTGGAGTTATAAAGCAATGTTTGCCAAAGTTAAAAATGGAGGAATCTTTACTATAAAAATGTATTTAAGCGATAGTGCTAATTTATCTGGTAAAGAAAATGTAAATTGGTTTAATATTCAAAATCATAAAATGAACAGTTCTTCATCAACTATAACTGTATGTAGAGATTATTATGTTACTAATACAGGAACATTTGGTCAAAACAATGACACAGTTAATGATAACTGTTCTGATTTTCAATCAGGATCTTTAGTTAGTAATTATATAATTGATTGGACTATAGATCAATATCTTGTTATAACTGGAATTAATCCAGCAGGAGAAGAATTTGAGGCATTTAGTTTAGGTGCAAAAATTTATTAAAAAATAAAAAAATGTCAATAGGAAATTTAAAAACAGAAGGCGGCAAGGGCACTAATTGGCCATGGCAATATAAGATGCTTAAAGGTATTGGTAGCTCTAATCAAGCTTTTATGGATAGAATTGGAACAGTATTAACTCCTAATGTGGCTATAAAGTCAATAACTATTCTTAATTCAGGTTCATCAACAGGTACAATAGCTATTAATGGAGGTACAGCTGTAGATTTAGAAGCAGGTGAAACAGTGACGTTTGATGCAGGTGGTAATGGTAATACATTTCCAGCAGGATATTTTACATTAACTCCAGTAGCATCTACTTTTGTAGTTACATATGTACATTAATCATAGGTAAGCTATGTTAAGAAACATAAATAACTTTTTTAATATAATTAAGGAAAAGAGAATTAAAAAAACTCTTGAAGAAACTGATATGATCCCTATTGGGACCAGAGATGCTATTGATAGATCTGAATATCAGGATACCGCAATTAGTTTTAAAGATCTTGAAGCGCAATTAGGTGCAAGTAGCACTGGGCCTCAAGGTGCGCAAGGTGTTCAAGGACTTGATGGTATTCAAGGAGCGCAAGGTTTAAATGGTGCTTTTGCTGCACAAGGTATACAAGGACTTCAAGGTGCTCAAGGTTTATCTGGTAGTCAGGGTTTAGAAGGTATACAAGGAAGTCTAGGTATTCAAGGAATTACAGGATCTATTGGAGTTCAAGGAAATACAGGTACTCAGGGAATACAAGGAATTCAGGGTAGTCAGGGAGTTCAAGGTATAACAGGAATTCAAGGACTTACTGGTACTATAGGATTACAAGGAATTCAAGGAGTTCAGGGTAATATAGGATTAACAGGTATTCAGGGTGCTAACGGAACTAATGGTGTAGATGGTATTCAAGGTTCTACTGGGATAACTGGCGCTCAAGGAACAGAAGGTGCTGAAGGTTCTCAAGGAACTACGGGTATTCAAGGAGTTGCAGGTATTCAAGGTACAGATGGTTTAATAGGATCACAAGGAGCAATAGGCTCTCAAGGATTAACTGGTACACAAGGAAGTATAGGATCTCAAGGTATTCAAGGTATAACAGGTTCTATAGGTTCACAAGGTTTAAGTGGATCTCAAGGTGCAACAGGAACAATAGGATTACAAGGTACAACAGGTGCTCAGGGAATTATAGGATCTACAGGATCCCAGGGTGCTACAGGTACTACTGGGACACAAGGTAGTACTGGAGTTACAGGTTCTCAAGGTGTAACAGGAAATACAGGAACACAAGGAGCAACAGGAATTCAAGGTTTTACTGGAGATGAAGGTGCTCAAGGTACTACTGGCGCAGTTGGTTCACAAGGTGTAACTGGTAGTCAAGGTTCTGTAGGTTCAATAGGCTCACAAGGAGCTCAAGGCACACAAGGAATTATTGGCTTAACAGGAACTCAAGGTATACAAGGTATATTAGGAACTCAAGGTACATCGGGAACTAATGGAATTGATGGACCACAAGGTATTCAGGGTATTCAAGGAACACAAGGAATACAAGGCATAACTGGGATTCAAGGAATAACAGGAAGCCAAGGTACTGTAGGAGCTACAGGTACTCAAGGAACTACAGGTGCATCTGGCTCTCAAGGGGCTACTGGAAGTACTGGATCAACAGGAGCTCAAGGTACAAATGGGTCTATAGGTGCTCAAGGAACAATAGGAACAACAGGTTCACAAGGTGCAAATGGAATACAGGGAATAACTGGTAATACAGGTTCACAAGGAACAATAGGAAATACAGGCTCTCAAGGTACTGTAGGATCCCAAGGAGCTGTTGGTAGTACAGGTTCAATAGGATCTCAGGGAACTATTGGATCTCAAGGTGTTTCTGGTACTAATGGATCGCAGGGTGCAATAGGATCACAAGGTTCTACAGGAAATGTAGGAGCTCAGGGTACTATAGGAACTAATGGTAGTCAAGGTATAGCAGGAACTAATGGCTCACAAGGTGCAACAGGAATTCAAGGAATCACAGGAGACACAGGGGCTGTAGGATCTCAAGGTACTATAGGTACTACGGGATCACAAGGTGCTATAGGTTCACAGGGTACAACTGGTACTAATGGAACTACAGGAAGTCAAGGAGCTACTGGATTACAAGGGACTACAGGAACAACGGGTGCAACAGGTTCTCAAGGTACAACGGGTGTAACAGGCTCACAAGGAACTACAGGTGATACTGGTTCTATAGGTTCTCAGGGTACTACTGGAACAACAGGAAATACTGGATCACAAGGAACAACTGGAGACACAGGCTCAACTGGTTCACAAGGTACTGCGGGTTCAAATGGAACAAATGGTTCACAAGGTACAACTGGAACAACTGGATTACAGGGTACAAATGGTACACAAGGGATTACAGGAGCGGTAGGTTCACAAGGAACTACTGGCTCTCAAGGTGTTACAGGCACAACAGGCTCACAAGGTACTACTGGAAATACAGGATCTACAGGTTCTCAGGGTACAACAGGAACTCAGGGTATAACAGGAGATACAGGAAGCCAAGGTACAAATGGAACTCAAGGAGCAGTAGGCTCACAAGGTACAACAGGTACAACAGGAGCACAAGGGACTACAGGAGCAAATGGTGCAGTAGGAAGTCAAGGTACAGTAGGTTCTCAAGGCTCAACAGGTAGTACAGGTACTCAAGGAAGTACAGGCTCTACAGGTTCCACAGGTTCACAAGGTATTCAAGGTATACAAGGATTAGTTGGTACTACGGGTAATACAGGAGCACAAGGGTCAACAGGTTCACAAGGAGTGACAGGAACTACAGGGGCAACAGGTTTACAAGGAACTACTGGTGCTACAGGAAGTCAAGGTACAATAGGATCAGTTGGTACTCAAGGCACAACGGGAACTACAGGTGCACAGGGAACTATAGGTTCGCAAGGAGCAACAGGTACTACTGGAGGAGTTGGTAGTCAAGGGGCAACAGGAACTACAGGTTCAGTTGGCTCACAGGGAACTACAGGAAGTCAGGGTACAACAGGTACAACTGGAACTACTGGTTCTCAAGGTGCTACTGGAACAACAGGATCAGTTGGAGCACAAGGGGCTACAGGTACAACTGGTTCTACAGGGATTCAAGGTACAACTGGTACAACTGGAGCATGTGGTGCTCAAGGAATTCAAGGTATTCAAGGTATAAGTGCTGCGACATCAATTACAAATAATGTTGA
>ENA-UZWT01000139-UZWT01000139.1-metagenome-genome-assembly--contig:-Day-1-50m-contig-139_pt1 | contig 22863 bp, 36 predicted proteins | sample MGYA00260338_ERZ794898 | MGnify/ENA metagenome assembly ERZ794898 | reverse complement strand
GTAATAGTAGGCACTTCATCAAGACTTAGCAACTGCGCGGCCTGTAAGCGACCATGCCCTGCGATAATACCGCCATCATGATCTATCAAGATAGGATTAGTAAATCCAAATTCCTTTATGCTTGCCGCTACTTGTTGTACTTGCTGTTCACTGTGAGTTCTTGAGTTGTTTACGTAGGGGACAAGTTCCCCAGTTGACTTGTACTCTATAGAAAGCATTAGACCTCAGTACCGAATAATTCTTCGGATAATGGTTGTGGGATTATAGGCTCGGGGGGCGGTTCATTTAATCTGGCATCGACTTCTTGAGACCAGTTAATAATCTCAGCCCTGAATTGTTGCCTATTGTATTCAGCGTAGCCAAGAGTTTGAGTGATTTGATCTATCTTATCAAGCAAATCGAACCACTCTCGCTTGTAAACTTCATTGATTTTGGGTACTAATTGCAACTCCATACTATCACCTGTATGTAATTAGTTGCCGCAGTATACTATAAATTACTAAAAGTGTTAATTAAATTCATCTTTGGCTATAGCGCATAGGCTAATAACGCAAAAAACGATCATATATAGAATCATAAGTGCCTCTCTGGTTAGTGGAGGCGGCATTCTATAGACAAACAAATATGACGTAAAATGCTTATTAAACATCTACGTCATACCATATATTAATAGTCCGTTTTTCGACCACCAGTGGACTAATCTGGCTCAATAGGCTAGGGGAAGCCTTGGTCTATTTGTTCTTTTGGTTTTTCTTGCGCTCAATAAATCTGTCTTGAGCATCACACACTACTAGATATGCGCCCCTCATTAGGTATGCAAGAATAATAATTGCTGTAATCGTGCCTAGAAAATCTATCATCTTATTGCCCTCTCTCATAGCCTGCAAACGGCTCTGGTTTAGTTTGATTAACCCTGTCATAAGAATCCTGCACTAAGTCTCTTAGCGTTGATTCTAGGCTAAGGTAAATATCATCCCTAATAACTGCTGATATGCTTTGGCTTGCAGAGTTGATATACAGTTCATGTATAAAATCATCGGGGTTAATTAATACTGGTGGTAGTATATCATCCCACCAAGTTTTCATATTTAACAAAAAATGGTAGCAGATACTGTCTTTATGCGTGTCACTTAGTTCCATAACATCACCATCCCAGTTTCTATATTCTGGGTGTAAGTCATCTACCATCTGATCAAGTACAGCTTCAAATTTAACTAAACTCATTTTAAAACCCCCCGACTATGTACATTTCGTAACTAAAAGCCATGATCACCGCTACTGCTGTGCCAGTAATAAAAGCCATGAATATGTCCATCTGATGATCTGCTTTCTGGGTTTTTTCAAATTGCTTTTGAGCCAAGTAACGTGCGGCTCTGTTTTGTGCGGCTATTCTTTTATTGGTAATTTTCATTGTGTTTTCCCTTTATTGATTGCCCCCGAAGGGGCGGATAGTTGATTATGATAACAACTGCACAGTATTAAAACCGTAGCCGTTATTAACAAGATTCTCTTCAAGAATACCAATTCCTGATGCAGTCATGTGGCTTTTTATAAACTGGCTTACAGTCTCATCAGACCCCATTTCTTTCAGGTACTCTTTGATCATATTAGCGTCAACCTCTACGGCATAGCTGACGCGAACTTTTTGCATTTTAGTTTTGTACATTCTGGCTTGTGACATTTTGATACCCTTTATTTATTGATTGAGATTACATTAAATACTATTTTAACCCCCAAGTAAACTAATTTGTATATAAATAGGTAAATTAATTTAATAATCCCCGATTCTAAACACTTCATCCTGTATTCTTTCATTCAAATCACGTTGAAAAGCTATGACTTCATCGCGGTTAAACTTAGGGGATGCCCTCCAAGCTAACCGTTGCATTGCTCTGATGCGCCTTACACCGTACACATCTTCCATGTAGATGCGATAAGCCTCCTGAATCTTTGTTGTTTTCATACCCCACTGATTACAAGCAGGGCATTGCACATGGATATTTTCCTCAAAAAGTTTAAACACCGTATGTCGTCTACTGTAAAAGTGGCCGCCCTGCATATTCTTATAGTGATCTATCTTGCCGCAAGTCACACACTGGCAATATCCGTTGTCATCTGATGCCTTTAATCTAACTAATCTTTGTAATAATTTTGCGGCTTTCTCAACCTCTTGAGAGACTGTAGATTTCTTCCTCTTTGCCATTTATTTCTTCCTCAATTAAAAAGTCTACATAGTGTTTTATCTTCCGTAGTGATTCTATCCCACCCTTTTCGCGCCATCTGGTAATGTACTTAACGACATTACCCTCACAGAAATTAAGGTCATTAGCCATAATATATTCGATGGGTTGTATCTTTTTATTGGCATAATGATCACCGCCTATTTGCACCTTTAGTGCTTTTGACAATCTTCTTCTCCTTTTACTGTAATTTGTTCAGGCCAATGTAGATCACATCGAGGGCAAATACCGTAACCACAGCCATCATCACCAAGCCAGTATTCAAGAGACTGTCCGCAATCACAGTACAGCTTGTTAAGAGTTATTGTCCCTGAGTGCAAGTTAATAACATTACTCATTTACCGACCTTTATCTTAACCCTAGAATCTTCACCATGATCTTTATGATAAACCACAGCAGTCATAGAACGCTCTGCTCCGTAGCCCGAATCTGAATGCCACTGGTCTGTAGAGGTGAGAGACCCCCAGTGTTCAAAATGCATTGAACCGACTTCTCTCGCTATGTGGTGGTGAATATGACCTAAGTGACAGTATCTGTTTTTAGACTGACTCCATTGATCATCAAGATTTTTAATAACAGTCTGTAGTATTTGCTCATGCTTAATTCTATCGCCATGATGAAATACGAATAAATTATTCTCCCATTGGTAATGTATAAACTTAGAGTAGTTTTGCAACACCTCAACCCTCGGCTCGTTGTCGTAAATAATTTCCATACAACTAGATAGGTGACAAGCCATGTCAGAATCGTGATTACCTCTAACATTAATAACCACAACTTTTTTGTGGGTTTTAAGCATCTTGTCTACAAGGATTTGAAATAACCTTCCTGCCAGTTTAAACGTCTTACCTATCCGCGTGTCTACGTCTACCCTTGTCCCTGCTGTCGTTTCATTCTTGCTTGAATCAGCATGAAAGAAGTCACCCACATTTAACAGCACACCAATCTCGGCATCACCAACTCTGTTGGCTAATCGCTCAGTTGAGTCTAGTAGTATTTGGCTTGCTATCTTTACGTCCCAATCATCATCGTCTAGCTTAGTCTCGCTATCGGCAAGCATCCCAAAATGGTGGTCGCCTATAATATACATCGCTAGGTAATCAGCGTTTACTTTTGCAGGTGCTTTAACTGCCTTCTTAAACCCTGTTAGATCGTCCTTAATGCCCTCTAGCATATAATTAAGGCGTTGCTGTAGGCTTTGCTTGTCTGGCTCTTGAATAACCCACTGTAAGGCTACTGAGCCATCTTCCTTGTATGCCGTTGATATTCTCTTGGCTTGGAATCCTTCTGCTGTTTGGTGGGTTAAATCTCTATGGGGGGCTACGCCATTGGAGGCGGCTATCTTTTCCAATCGAACTATCATTTTATCGACGGTTCGTCTGTCACACTTTAGTTCTTTAGCGGCTTTTGTAGCGGAGCCATTTTTAATAACGGCATTGACTACTTCTTTTTGTCTTTCAGTTGTTGTGAATTCAATAAGCGTTCTGGGGTCAGCCTTTATCATTCAACTCTCCTGTTGGTTTTTTAGCTTTTGATACTCAGAATTTTCTGGTACTTCTAAGAATATTCCGTTATCCCTAGCCCAATGATACACGTTATCCATAAAGTGTACCATTTCGCCTACATCAAGATCACTTGAGTGCTTGACTTGATTTTTAATTACCGTCTTACCTACCACTATATCTTCTGCACCTAAAAACCTTTGCTTCATCATTAGCTTCATATTCTCAGGCGTAGCTGTAGGCACTTTCTCAATAAACTTTTTAGACATGGCTTTACACCAAACATGGAATAGGGCGTTCTGATTTAGGCTTCTTGGGTTCGTGTAAGGTTTTAAAGTTACGCAGAGAGGTCGTGCATAATCCCAATCATTGACTCGTTTAATTAGATGAGGCAACCGCTTCTCTACCTCAAGCAAGTTGCCTATCCTAATGAAATCTCCTTGACTCATATTAGCTTCCGCGTCAGCCACTTCTGTGACAATGTTGTATTTACTTGAACCTTCTTTTTTCGCAACGTCCTACCGCAGTGACTCTTAACCAACTCATCGTCTGTGCATATATCACTACCGTTTAACCTGTATCGAATCGCTGTATCTGACAGGCCAGTTATCTCAGCCAATCGTTTGATAGTGTAGTATCGACCATGTACTAGGTCTGGCTTGTTGCCTTCGTATCGTATTTGCTTTGCTTGACTAGATGCGCTCACGTATTTCTCCATCATAATAGTAACCAAATTTATTTAAGTAGAATTCCTTCATCATCTGAACCTCGTCAGAATCAACCCAAGTGACATCAGCCATTTGCATCTCTAAGGTTTTGGCTCTTATGCTATCAGGTTTATTATATTTCTTAGCAATAGGGGAACTGCCTCCCTGCTCTTGTGATCTAGATAACCAAGAATTTACAAAGCGTTTAATACCTGTGGGTTTTTTCCTGCGAGTCGGATTAGCATCTAACCAAGATTCCATCGCCATTAGTTCTTGGTGTACATCTACTTTAGGGTAGGCTCGTTGCCATGCAATAACATCAGTCTCTTCTGGTTGCCAGTTGTCGCCATTATTTAAAATCATTTAAGCCACCATAGATGGTTTTGCTTCCATCCCAGTTGCAGGCATCACTGCGCTTTTCTGAACCCTTGTTCTAAAAAATCCATTATGTTCAGGGTACATTTTCATAAATCTTCTGGCATAAAAAGGCGGATGATTATTACCAACTTTAAACTCCGTAACACCGTCACCACCTACGTCACCCATGTCCCATCGTATGCGCTCAAAAATAGCCTTTACAGAGTAATTAGAATAGCCCCTGTTAATACGATCAAAAGTAAACTCTACGAATTTTTCCCAAATTTCTGGGTGTTTTTTGTGAAAGTCATCAGCTTGTTTTGCCATTTCTTCGAGTCTTGTTTTCATGTGAACCTCCTACAGTTCTATTAAATAGTAGCTTTATTCTTTTTCCATATTTTTTCTTCAATCTCAGACCGCTTTAGTGATTTCCATCCAGTAAATTCTTCATCCATATATTCCATTAAGTATTCACTAAACTGATCAAATGCAAACTCCATATCTTCATATTCAAAGTCGCCATCATGTTGCATTTCTCTTTCAACTTTAAGCGTTATTCCACCCATTTTAATCTTTTTGTATTCAATGCTGTTTGGGTCAAACCCTTGTTCATCAACTTGCCAAAAAAAGTTTTCAAAAGTTTCTGCATATATAAGCGATATAAATTCTTGATCTCTTTCATCTTGCAATGATTTTTTTACTCTTACTAAATAACAGCCTTTCATTTTGATCTCCTATGGCTCGGCAAGCCTCGCCTGTTTTATTGATAAATTGTTTCTTATTATTTACTTTGTTTATTTTATGTAACTTTTTAAAAGACGTTTTAACCCTTTTACTTCAAAAAGTAAATTTACGGTCTGAGGGCTATGCGACTCAGCGGTTACTTTGCATTCGTATCGGATATCCAACCTATCCACAATCTAAAACCGATTAAATTGTAGGGCTATGTCTGGAGGGTCAACCACGCTCTGACGTTTTATTTAAGGAGTTCGTCAGCCTCTAGCCCGAATGCTTTTCAATTAAATACTAAATTAACCAAAAGGTATATCTAATCCTTATAATTTAAAGTTATAAAAACCTCAACGCTTATTCCTAAAGCATCACATACTCTTTGAACGGTATGAAGTTTCATATTGCTATGAGTTCTCCATCGTAAAACCTGTTGAGGGGAAGTCCCTGCTAGTCTAGCGAATTCAGCACTGCTTATGCCCTTTTGATGTTGAGCGGCTACAACACATTTACCTGCGTGAATTAATTTCATAATTTATATGTCCTATGTTATATTTGTTAGGTCAGTTCCCCGACTGACAACCTCCTATGGTTTGCCCCCCGAAAGGGGGGCTTTTTAGATCAGAATGGAATATCTTCATCCAGTTCTTCAAGGCTCATATCTGATTGTGGCGCACTAGCTGTAGCACCATCAACCCAGAACTTTTTAACATTCCCCAAGATCACGCTTTGTTCACCTGCATCGCGCTGTTCTTTGGATTGCTCCATAGAAATAAATCCGTTGTTGCCGTATTCATCTTCTTGATCAAGGTCAACAAAGGTTGTCATGTTTAGATAGACCCCTTTCTCCCCTTTATATAGCTTGGATTTATCAATTCGACTTACGTTGATTCTTACATTTAGTCCTACTTTCATTTTAACTTCTCCACTTGGTTTAAAATTTGACTTACAGCCGCATTAACTTCAGCGGCTAACTTTGCGATATATTCGTCATCGCGTTTAACGCGCACAAGAACGTGCCGCATTTTTGGGTGATAGGCAAAAAAGTCCCACCAATCACGTTGAGTAATCCACATACAACCTTGGATTTGTTGCCAGTATTTCTTAACACCTACTTGCTCGTCTGCCAGATAGCTAACCATCGTTTTAGGCGCAGGACATTTAATTTCTAAACCGCCATCACCATTAATCAGACCATCAGGGGAACAGCCAAACTCAAAGCTAGGGTCTAAAATAAAGCCAGTTTCTATAACCTCATTATCGGTTATAAATTCATATGCCTCTCTAGCCTCTGGCTCTAACTTAGTCCCACGCTCCATCCACTCAGTAACATGGAAGGGGGTGGATTCACCTGTAAGACGCTCTGCAATTAGTTCGTGAATATATCCACTAGCAGAACTTGACGGTTTACCAGTTGCAGTAATCAGCTTAGAAAAGCCACTGGCAGATGGCCTACCCAATCGAGCGGCAAGCCATTCCTCAGTGCCTTGTTCGTGGTCTAGAATAATCACTTCTTAGCCTCTAGCGCGGCAATCACTCTGTCGTAATTACTGGCTAAAACTTGATCAATATTTTCTACCTTAAGCCACTTTAGAAACACAGCCTGATTCACTTTGGTTTCATCAAGTAATTTCTTGATAGCAATTATTTGATCTTCACTAACCGTTGCTTTAGCTACTGCCTCTGGTAAATCTTCCCCTGCGTATATGTAATGGCCTAAGCCAAACATTGCAAAGCACTTTGTCAAACAGCGCATTTTGGATGAATTAATTGCAAACTTATCAGGGTTAGATATTGCTTTGTTTCTATGGTCCATAACTGGTAGCCACATATGGCGCATCATTACTTGATCACGATCTGCTCCAGTATGTATGTGAACAGTACAGCTAATTTCTACTGTGCCAGTTTCTTCACATTTATCTTCTTCAAATGCATAATGCAGTTCAGGGTAATGCTCCATCATAATGCCGTAAGCCCAAGCCCATGACAGATAAGACAGTTTGCCTTTTTTCTCGATATGATCTGATACATCAATAGCAGATAAAGTCTGCCAGACTTCTTTAGATAAACTCATGTTGACCTCCTACAGTCTCTTGTTTTGCGTATCGCTCACCGTATCCTAGTTCGTAAGCCTCTGATTGACCCTCTAAGGCAGGGTAACCAAGAATGCAGTCGTACTCACCGCGCTCATAGTCGTTTAACTCATTAATATTATTCATCTTCTTCCACCTGATAGTGTTCAGCTATTTCTTCCCAGTTAATGCCTTCAAAGTCGAGAAAATCCATAACTATTATATCGAGGTGTTTTGTTTCAAGTTCAATATGATCTAGCCATATTTCTTGAATTAAGTCAGCGGTAACTTCTAGGCCATCTTCCTTATAGCTGTCTAGTAAGTCGCCAAAGTGTAGTCTAATTAACCAAGTGTTTCTGTTTGTCCAACCGTTGTAATCGCTCATTTTTATGTACCTTGTTTTATTGAATGAGATTACATCTTAGTCTATTTAATCTTAAGTGTAAACCTTTTTGTTAATTAATTAGGCAAAAAAAACCCCACACTAGGCAGGGCTTATGTTTTATATGGTACTAGTAAGACCAAATAGCAGGGGGAAAACCCTCTTCCTCTGTACAGACGTCTAGATGGATAAACCTACCGCCACCTTTCTGCTGTACACCTATTCTTTTTATACCATGCTTTTGTGCCACTCTAATGATTTCTAAGGCGTTTTCTCCGTTAGCTAATATATCTACCGCCTTTCCGTATGTATGCGCTCCTAGACGCTCTTTACGCGCTTCTATGGGGTGCTGTGGTGATCTGTAAGCACTAGACAGTGGAAAGCTAAAACCACACTCATGCCGTATCTCATTTAGCAAGGCTAAGAAGTCAGGATCAAACCCTTCCTCCCCTGTTGCTTTGCACTTAAGTTCTTTAGGTTTGAAGTAATTCTTTTCTTTTTTCTTTGTAGTCATTTTCCGACTCCTTTAATGCGTTCTGTTGATCTCATTGCACCAAGTCCAAGCATACCCATAAGCACTGGCATCATTACAGACGTATCAGCTTGGGGTATGTCTATTCCGAACCCTGCCGCCAGTGGCGAGATCAGGAAGTTGACTGCGAATCCAAGGACGCAGACCCATCCAGTTGCAGGTCGCCAAGAACTTTGGAACCAGTTTCCTTTGGCTTCTGCTTTGTTGAGTTCAATCTGAGCGATTGCGAGTTCCTGCGCGTGGCGTTCAGACAGCGTTGAGAGTTCAAAAGCAATCTTCTGCTTTTCGGTGGCATCAGGTATCCATTTATCAAGTAGGTTTGATACAGGTTCAATTAAAGCAGAAACAATGCTCATTTAATTTTCCTCGTCAACTGCCTCTTCGACTTCAAGCTGTTGAGTAAGCATATTTACAAAAGCACTGTGACTCACCTGAAGTTGATCGAGGTTAAACTTTGCCCCTGCTACTTTTTGATCTAAATCTCTAATGTGATTAATGATGGTTTGTTGTTCTTGGGTTAAATCTTCAACAAAATATTGTTTGTCATTAATGTTTATCGGTGTTTTGACTTCTTCTTTTTCTGACTTTCCCACGGTTTTCTCCCTTTAATGGTTTTTTATCTAACAAATCTTGAACTGTTTTCGATTCATAAATTCTAATCAATAACCAAATTATTGTAAACAAAGATGCTGTTGGTGGCAACCAAGATGCAAGACTACCTATTGTAGTCGTAACTGCTATTCCGTCTATGATGTCTTTCCCTGTTTGTGCAGGCATTTGTCTGTCCTTTTAATTTGGTTAGTCTCTATTTCTTATTCAACGGAACAGTAGTAACTGCCCTCAGTACAACAATACACCCTGCGATAACAGACCCTATGACCGCTTGTCCTGCTTGACTCACTGGTAGAAAACCTATGTAGCCCTGCAAGAGCGAGAGTACAGCTAGTGCAATACTAAACTGTACGGTCTTTGATTTAAGTGCTTGCTTAATTTGTCCCATTACCAAGGCACTCCAGTGCTAATCGCAGGTGCTTTAGACTCTGCTATCTGTGAAGCAATGCTTGCCTCAATAGCGTCAGCATCTACGTCAGCCTTTACCCATCCAATAGCCTGAGATTCGGTAATGTCTGCATAGGCTGTGTAGCCTTCAGCAGTGCTGTCAGGCGTAAAGCCACAAGTGCCATAGCTACTACCTGAGTGGTCGCCATCTACGTCTGATGCGCGCCAATGTGCTACAACTACACCGTCATCTGATGTGTTGCGTTCTAGGGTTGAGATTGTCCAAGTTACTGCCATGAGATTATTCCTCTGTTAAAGATGCTTGATAAGCGGCAATAACCGCGTCTGTATGTACAGCGGAACAAATAGCTTGCACCTCTGTAGATTCGTTACTGTAGTCATCACCTGCGCTAACTACGTGTCTGTGGTAGCCAGAAGATAGTTCAACACCATCTTCTAAGACTTTGGTGCAGGTTCTAATCTGTACTGTCTTGTAGTCACCTACGATTTCAATCTTGTCTTCTGATATTACTTTTTCTAAAGCCATTGTATTGCTCCTGTCTGTGCCTAGAATCCACTAGGCGTATGGTTGTTATGTTATGCCGCTTCGTAAGTTAACGTTACATAATAATCTGCTGTACCACTCGTAATATCAGAAACATCATTAATTCCTGTATAAATAGAATTACTATTGCCCCCTGCTGTAATTGTATTAGGCGCACCTGTAATTCCAGTTGAAGTCTGACTGCCTACAAAATTAAGCAAAGAAACATTAACAACACTAAAAGGTAACCCCTGCAAATAAACAAGATTACTTGCCGTCATGCCTACTGTAGTGATGTTTATAAAATTGACAACAACCGTAACCATCCTTCCAACTTTTGTGTATCTAGCGTTTCTAACACTGTAACCAGACAAGTTTCCTCCTGTTGCAGAATCAGAAAGTACAGGAGTAAAAGTACCCTCCTCATAGTCATCCAACTTGTTAGCAGCACCTGTGCCGCCTAAGTAGACACCCGACGATAGGTAGAGGTCTTTGAAGCGTAAATTAGAGGCTCCAAGGTCTACACCACCGTTTGACTCACTTCCTGCAATCAGAGGAGTTACGTTAGCTGTGCCGAACTGAAGACCACCATGACCTGAAGCCCCAGTGAAATACATATTGTTGCTGTGCATTACACCAATACTACCTACGGTTGTGCCGTCTTTGTGGAAAGACACAATGTTGCCATCTGAGGTAAGTCGGTTAAACATCCCAGATGTATCGCCATCCCTTGCCGCCGCGACCCATCCTCCATTACCGATTGCTACTCCTGTGCCTAATGCATCGTTCGCAGGGTTAGTATCAGTAGTCCCCACCAACAGGTTGCCTGATGAGTCGATTCTGGCTCTTTCGTTTCCGCCAGCCGTGTTAAACTTAATGCCTCCTGCTGACTGAATAATTGTGCCAAAAGAACCGTCATTTAGTTGATAAAAGTTGTTAGAAGCACTAGCTACTTTGCCTGACAGGTAGAGGTCTTTGAAGCGTGAATTTGATTGCCCTAAGTCGATAGCATTATCTCGTACAGAACCATTAACATCACTAGGAACAATAGCGTTACTTCCAAATCTCATATAGCTGTCTGCACCGCTAGTACTGCCAATGACAAGTGTTCCTGACGCAGTACCAATACTACCTACGGGTGTGCCGTCTCTGTGGAAGTGAGTGATAGGGCCATCAGTGCCTGTGCGGTTTAAGTAAGCAACAGGCGCGAAAGCTCTTGCTATTGCTAAAGAACCGTCTGCTCGCAAAGCAATACCGTTATCCGTAGTGTTTCCTGCGTTATTGTTTGAAGGGTCTGTATCAGTAGTACCCACCAACAGGTTGCCTGATGAGTCTATTCTCATGCGTTCTGAGCCACTACTGGTAGTAGCGAAAGACAAAGAGTTGACGCTATGGTCGTATTTAATATTGCCTACAAAGTTGCTTGCACTGTCACTAAATAAAATCGTATTAGTTCCAGAAGTATTAGTTGTCTTGAGCTGTAGTGTAGGGCTTGCCTGCTCTAGTGATAGGAGATAACTAGGCGAACTCGTGCCGATGCCCACACGACCTGATGAGGTTATGCGAGCATGTTCAGTGCCTCCTCCTCCAGATAGTAATAGGTCGTTACCAGACCTAATAAATAGCTTTTGTGCAGCCTGAACATCATGCGAACTAATGTAACTTGTTCCTGCAATATCATTATGGAATATTCGCAAACGTGTGGCACTTCCATTTTTAATAGCAATGCCCGTTGACGTTGCAGAAGCCACCCCTGCTATTTCTAGCTTCTCACTAGGCGAACTAGTCCCTATACCCACACGACCTGATGAGTCAATAGTCATACGGGTTGCAGAGTTTGTAATATCTCTAAAACTAATGCCACCTTCACTGCCACCACTAGCACCATTTCGTATATCAAAAGTAGTACCACCAACAGACTCAGATTCTAAACGCAGAATTGCTCTAGTATCTTTTAGATGTAATGTAGAACCTACCGAACTAGTACCAATACCCACACGACCTGAGGAGTCTATACGCATACGTTCTACATCATTATCCTTAACAATAAAGTTAGTTCCTGCCCGTAGTGACCAGAAGTTCGTATCTGTAGTGTCGCCTATTTTTATTTGGTCAGCAGTGTCGTCAGCTACTGTTAGCTTAGTGTCAGGAGAACTAGTACCAATACCCACCCGACCTGATGGGTCTATTCTCATGCGTTCGCTTAAGGTTAAATTAGTGTCTGCTGTACCTGATGATGCGTTAGACCATCTATGTGAACCGTCAGCACCTTGTTCATAAGCAGATGCCTCATCGGTAGCTATGTACTTAAAATTAGTGCCGTCATAATAAGCATTACGAGTAAACCATGTTCCAGATGCTCCAGTAGAAGACCACAAAGCACCTCTACTACCTACTTGTAGAGCATTAAAGCCACTGTCCCATGTAGACTCTGGAGTAACGCCAATACCCACACGACCTGAGGAGTCTATACGCATATGTTCTGTATCGTCAGTCTTTATGGCTAACGCATGACTTGTAGCAGTTCCTATAGTAACTTCACTTGCTGAAGATGTTACATCAATTTCAAAACTTCTGTCTGTCCCGTCAGTAGTTCTAAAGTCTGCACTAGCGTCCGTGGCATCAACTACTCTAAACTTACGAGTAAGGTTTGTAGTACCAATACCCAAAGACTCCGCACTAGCATCCCACACCATCTTAGCCGTTGTGCCTGCTGAATTATAAAAGCTGATGTCTCCGTTGGAGGCTATATCCATGTGCTTCGTGTATGGGCTGTAACCTCTAAAGGCAGTTCCGTTAGCATCTATGTTAAGTGAACCATTTTGCGCCCTAATAATATTATCTGTGCCATCGTGTCCTATCTTTAAATCTGCCCCATAACCTGCAAAAATCCATTGGTTATCGCCAACAAGAAGCCCATCAGCCGACACATTGCCAGTAACGTCTATACCTGTGGAGGTGGTGGCTAGTTTGGAAGAGCCATTGTTAAATAATGTAACAGAACCACCAGTTGAAAAGTTTGCCAACTCCTGACCACTAGAGCCTTGGAATCGCATAGTGTTACTGCCCTGTATAATTAAGTCACCAGTGCCGTTTTCCTTGATATAAGACGCTGACCCATCATGATAAATCTGTAGGTCATCACTAGCACCGAACGTAGCTTTGTCAGAATCGCCTAGCGCAATGCCACCGTTAGCTGTGATTTCTCCTGTAAAGGTAGCGCCAGATAGTTCGGCCTTATCGGTGTTTAGATTAGTAAAGTTCGCATCTACTTCGTTATTAGTTAGGGGCGAACCCTTTCCGCTTCGTGTTGTAATAGTAGCCATGAGAAGCCCCTTCTAATTAAGATGCAGTTAAAGTAATAGTCCAAGTTACTGACATTGTGTCGTCAGCTTCTTTGTTTACAACAGAAAAAACAGTACGACAAAGCATAGTGCCGCTAGATGAAGCATTAAAGATACCTGCCTCTGTAACCGCACCAGTTCCCTCACCTGCCTCAAACGATGAAACGTAAGTAACCGTATTGCTTGAAGCAGAAGTGCTGTCTAACGCTTCCCTAGAGCCTAGAATCGACACTAGATCAGTCTGCCCTGCAGATGCCGCTGTTGAACCAGAGCCAAGAGCCATGTGAGACATTACACCTGCGCTAGTTCCTGCCATGCGTGAGCAAATAAAAGTTAAACCTGCACTGACTACTAGGTTATGGATTTCACGGCTGTCTTTTACATTGCCGTCCTTGTCTTTCAGAACTATCGCAACATCACCGCGTAGTTTTAAATCATCGTTAATCATAAATCACCTCTAAAAAGTCTGGCTTGCGCCAACATAATCTTCCAAAAAATAGTCAAAAGCACAATAACCCTGACTGCGTAAAGAACCTGAATCGTTTGTCCCGATTGTATCACTTAATCCCTTACCTAATCCATTAACAAGAGCGTCAGTTATAGTAGATGAATCAGAGCGAACTTTTACAAAGGTCATTTCTTGATCATCTTGTGTGGTAGCTTCACCATCTAAATCATCTGTTGCGGCAAAGTTTTCATTAATAAACTTGTGAAAGTCCATTGTTTGATTTTCTGTAAAAGCACTACTTTCCGACAGTACCTTGCCTATAGAAAAGTCAGTATCATCAGAAGCAGAACTTCCATTCGATAATGCTTTATCAACCTCTAGCGTTGCGGCATCTGAACTGGCAAATGCATCAGATGCAGATTTACCAACAGAATTTGACAAGCTATCAGTTACGGCTTGACTATCAGACAGCGATTTACTTACTGACTTTGCGGCTAAATCACCAAGCCCTACGGTATCAGTAAAGAATTTAAAAATAAGGAAAAAGCCAAACTTAATATCAGCGATTGCTTTTTTAAATGCAATTCCTGCTATAGCTTTTTTAAATATTATTTTTGCTTTATTCACTAAAAATCACCGCGCAGATAGAAGTCTAGCACCTGATAAATGGTTTCAACATCACCGTTGGCATAAGTAATTTCTATTTCGCCTTCATAATAACCTTCATCAAGATCAAGGTTGCCCGATGAAAATGAAAAAACAGCAATACCATCTTCTAAATTTTCCCCAACATCTGCGGCTGTTAATGTAAATAAAATACTCGAGCCGCCCTTGGCTCTAAAATACATCCTAACTGTGCCGCCAGAACAATCTATAGCAAAGCCAGTGTCTTGCCTTGTTAGATTAGCTTGTATCTGCGGAGCAGTATCATCTTTTACTAATTGATATGTCATTTTAAACCTCTGTGTCTTTACGCAATATTATACTACTTGTTTGATTAATCTATAAGGGGTCAACAAAAGCATATTTTTCCCACTCTGTTTCTGTTGTCTGACGCTCCTTGTAAAAGTAATCTATCGAGTCATTTCTTTTTAACTCCCTTAAAGCGTCCATTGCTTCATTGCTTTCTGGAACACTGTCTACCGTCTCATGCACAATATCTTCACCATTTTTTATATAACCTAAACGTATCACGCTATATTCTCCATAGTTCCTTTGACCGTACTGAATGTGCCAGTAAGATTGTTCATATTCGTAGAGGCGATTACATATGGCCTGACATTTGTGGCTGTTGTGCTTGAGCCAAAAAATTGCTGTAGAGGCAAGCTAAAACGCTCAGTTGTATTAGCAAAAATCATTTTTGTTTGAAGGCTTGTATAATTTGCAACAAAAGTTCCTGCTGATTCAAATCTATTTACACTAAAGTACAGCGTGTCCCCAGTTGCAAAAGTTGTAGCTATGTTAGCCATTAAAACGTAAGTTTTATCGTCATCAGCATCATATGAAACGCCAACTATTGAAGCAACGCCATAAGTACCTGCGCCATTATTTGTTTTAGCAACACCACCAACATTATCTATTTTGTCTAAAACATTTCCTGCTAAGGATACATATTGACGATAGGAAGCAGGGAAACTTACATGAGTAACCGTACCTACTGATGTTCCAATATTTGTTTTGCCTTTATATTGCAGACCGTATTGGAAATATGCTGAATAATTAGTCGATGACGAATTTTGAATACTGAACGTAAAGTCTGCTGATATTCTTTGCCTTTTAGATATACCTAACGATGGGGCAGGTATCCAAATATCTTGATAGGTAGTTGTGCCTGAAGTACCCATTGAATTATTAACCTCAATGCCTATTGGGTAAACCTCAGTTACATCACCAGATAATTTACTAACAACAATCGAATCTGTTTCAATTAGCCCACCATCAATAGTAGTTACATTTCCACCCTCACTTGAAAGCGCGGTGTTAAGATTAGTAAACGTAACGAGACCATCAAATGTAACTGAATTAAATACAGTTCCAAATGTAATTGTTTGAGTACCATTATAGGTTGCTTCGGTTACGTAATAACTAGTTGCCCAATACTTAGCATCGCCCCCTGTATTAACTGGGGGTGTTCTTGACCAATTACTAGTCAAGCTAGAAAAAACGCCAGTACCAAAGTTATAAGCACTAGCTGTAGGCGCAGAAGGAGCATTAGCTGATGTTTGAGAGTAATAGACATAGCCAGATGCATTTCTTACACCTGCCGCGCCATCCGTGCCATCCGTGCCATCCGTTCCATCCGTGCCATCTGTTCCATCCGTACCGTCCGTACCGTCCGTGCCATCCGTACCGTCCGTACCTTTTTCTGCTAATAACTGTGCGGCAGACCAATCTGAAGTACCAACAACACTATCAGTAGAACTTTGAGAGGCCGCAACAGCAGTACAAACATACAACTCATCTGTGCCGCTTGGAATCGTCCCAGTAAAACCGTTTCCTAAATCGTTATTGTTAAAAGTCGATGAACTAAACGTCCAAGTTCTAGTTGTGCTTGGCTTACTGGTAACAGTAGAAGTTGATCTTTTATAACCATATACAATAGCAGTATTGTATCCATCTGTTCCATCTGTGCCATCTGTGCCGTCTGTGCCGTCTGTGCCATCTGTGCCATCTGTGCCGTCTGTGCCATTATTACCTTTAATACCTAACACTTGCGGAGCAGACCAATCAGCCGCAACTACTGAGTCTGTTGCTCCAGTTGATGATGCTACAGCCGCACAAATGTACAAGTTATCTGTGCCTGACGGTACTTCACCTGTCCAACTATTGCCTAAATCATTATTACCAAAAGACGCATTTGCAAAAGTCCAAGTGCGAGTAGTTGTTGGCTTATCTGTCGATCCTAAAGTTGATGATGATCGCTTGTACGCATATACAGGCGCAGTGTTTACACCGTCGTCACCATTGTCACCGTTAATTGCAAATACTATAGGCGCTGTCCAACTTAAACTAGAATCTGTACCTGTAGCCCCACTAATTTGCGCTCGTGTAGAAGAGATATAAATAGGGTCAGTGCCACTAGGAATCGTTTCAGACCAACCGCTAGGGGCAGTAATTGTATTAGTTCCAAAATTATACGAGCCACCAGAGGGCGCGCTAGGCGTAGATGATGCTCGCTTGTGTACAGCGAACGTAAATGTACTTAGACCATTAGTTCCGTCAGTACCGTCAGTACCGTCAGTTCCGTCAGTTCCGTCAGTTCCGTCAGTGCCGTTCTCCGCAATAATTACAGGAGTAGACCACGTACCTGCTGTTTGCGATCCAGTATCGCCTGTTATAGAAAACTGAAAATTAGCCTGATAAATAGGGTCAGTCCCAGAAGGTACAGTGGTTGACCATCCACTTGGAGGAGTTAAAGTATTAGTACCAAAATTAAAGCTACCACCACTAGGAGCAGATGGTGCGCTAGATGCCCTCTTAAATATTGGCGCTGTGAAAGTTGATTTGCCGTCTGATCCATCAATAGAGGCCGCATTAGTTGTAGCATTTACAACAGAGGAAAACGCTGACTTGTTACCGCTTTTATCTACTGATTTAAACTTGTAATAAAATGCAGTTGCATCAGCAAGACCGCCATCTAAGTGTTCAGCCTTTGAGCCAAATCCACCTGACACGTTAGATACTTCTGCATAAGTGCCACTCGATGTAGTGGCGCGGTAGATTTCTACATTGTCAAAGTCTTTTTCACTAGGGTTTGCCCATTTTAAACTAATAGACTTATACCCTGCTGTTGCAGAAATAGATGTCGGAACAGATGGTGCGGTGGTATCAGCGGCAGGAACTGCTTGTGCGCTTACATAGCTACTGGATACCGCTAACCCATTTACTGCTTTTAGTCTTACGTCATAAGTTTTGCTAGGGTCTAAACCGATAATCTGTAATGGGGAAGTTTTGGTAGCCTGAGAAAAATAAGAACTATCCGTAGATACTTTCCACTCTACGACATAATGATCTACAAACGCATCAACGGAGTCAGGCCAACTAACGTCAAAAGAAGCACTAGATGTTCCGTCCGATGATATAAAAGTATCTGCTGTAACAGTAATGCTTGCAGGGGCAGTAGTGCTTGTTCCGTCATAAATATCGACTTCACCTGCGCCTAAGAATACTTGTTCATCTTCATCCCAAGACCAAATAGCAGATGCTGTTTCAATAGCGTCTACGTTGACAACCATTTGATCAGAACTAAAGCCCATCGAATAGCCAACAACTTCAAACACTTTGGCAGAATACCCAAGGCGTGTGTTTGTAACGCTTATATTGTCCCCTATTTTGAATTTAAGCGCGTTTAAGTTGCAGGGAATAGTAATAGATTCCTGTTGCCTAGATCGCCTTAGAGCGAGTTGTGCGATCCTCTGAGCGCGTACATTATTTATAGTATATGGCAGAGGCATATCCAAATATATTGGATCACCATCTTGAGCGGCATAGGTAGAGGATATTTGAGCAGGGTAATCAGCAAGAATGTAATTATCTTCTTCGCTTAAGAAAACTCCCTTAACGCCATTATAGGCACTGCGTCTTGATTGTTTAGTCTGGACGCTGATCTCACCGATCATCATCGACTCGTCAATCGTAACCGTAGGAGCAACGTACTCACCTGCATGAATCTCAAACTTACCGCCAGAATATACCAAGCGGCCAATCATAGAACCTACCATGTTCTCTATGTTTGATTTTATAGAGTTAGCAGTATCAATAACTCCGTCCATTGTGTAGCGCGGTTGCGTTCCACCTGCCGCTAGATCAACAGCTTCATCACACACCCCCAAAGCAGTATTAATAGAGGCAATATTGGCTGTTGATTCGCCTAAACCATATTTGGTATCAGTCAGGTAATCCCTTACACAGAGCGCAGGGTTTTGTGACCAAACAAGAGATGAGTTATTAGGATGCCAAACCTTTTTGCCGCGTACCACAGTAGATATGTTTGGCAGACCTTGGGCAAATTGCTCTTGGTCATAAGTTAGCTTGACAACCATGTAAGCGGTATCTAATAGCTTGTGATCAGATGTCCACTTTGTAGATGCGGCAACTAACCCTGAATCTGCTGTTGTTTGTGAGCCGTCTTTAAAGCTGATTGATACATACGACCCCCAATTACCAACGTATGAGCCGCCATCCCAAATCTTTTTGTCATTGAACCAGACTTCCTCATAGCCATCAATTTCATGCCCTGCAATCGCAGTAACAAGCCATAGGTATTTGTTATCATCGCCAGTGGATTCTAAGTAAACGACATTACCGCCAATACGCGCACGACCATAGATAATCTTGCGAGAAGATGCCGCCTCTCTGGTCATTACAGACTGACCACCCATCTGAGTGCCAATATCAGGTTTTGGCATTAATGCGCGAGAGACTAGAGATAAACCTGCGCCAAGAGCAAAAGCCGCGAACAATGAGCCACCTGCCGCGGCAAAAGCCGCAAAACCACCTGCGGCAATTACTGCGCTACCCATTGTAGCTAATCCTGCTATTATTGCTGTTGCCATTTTATTTTCCTAAAAAACATTTGTGATAAACACGCTCAAGAAGATTAAACCCCATTGTAGTCATTAGCCGATCAAATGGGAATTCTACCTTCATGTTAAGCGTCATTAAAGAAACACCGTTTTCTTTACAATGTGACTCTGCAAACTTAATTAAATCTGCGCCAGTATATGTTTTGCGATACTCAGGCTTTACGTAAATAACATCTGTAGAACCAAACAAGTGGTCTTTATGGTGGATGCTTTTTGAAACCATCATCACCAAATACCCAACAAGAATTCCTTCATCACGGGCTGTAAAAATATGTAAAATTCCTGCTGAATCTAGCAGAGCATACTGTTCCCAATCTGGATTAAGTAAAATTGTTGCTTGGTTTGGCTCTGTTTCTAACCAGTGCTTTTCTAGCAGAGGTTTGATGTCCTTTTTTACATTAGCTAGGCATTCGTGCGCTATTATCATCGGTGATGGCCGTCACCATCTTCGGAAAAGTCATAGCCTGACTGTGGCGTTGGCCTTCCCCAAATAATCTCTTTCTGGACAATAGCAGTGACAAACTCAAAACCCTTATCTGTAGGGTGTTCTATTTTTTGATCTTCTGCTGTATATCGCCTTACCTTTGTTTTCTCAAAAGCGATCAGTTTATTTTCTACTGAAATAGATATAGTTGAGTATTCCCCTGCTTCGGAAATAGTCATGGTATCCATAAAGCCAGAGAAAATAATAATAGGGTCAGCTACTAAAGAGCCAGATGAATCAAATGCGCCAAGGCGAACCGTTAATGGTCTGCCTTGGTATTCGTGATCTTTTGCTACAGAAACTAAAGATGATTTGACACCTGTAAGGCTGATGTTCATTCCTGTCGCTGAGATATCGGAACTTTCTTTGATTTCACTTATGCCTAGTAAATCGCCAACACCAAGATAGGTTTCACCATCATAAGATAGGTCGCCAACACCAGACCATAGGTTTAATTCAGCAGGGCTTTCGCTTGAGTCAAACACCATGCGTACAAGGTAGATAGGTCTAACTGTATCAGCGACAAGCGCATCACGCATTGAGGTCGTGAGTGTTCTACTCATAATGCCTCCACGCAAGCAAAGGTAAAGCCGTAAATACTAGCCTCGTTGATCGACCAACCAATATCATTAGAAGTCATACGCCATAGACTTTTAGGCAGGTTGTATTTAACAGCCTGAGATGATGTAACAGCACCTCTCAATGGTGGCTGAAAGTTTAATGTAGTCGCTCCTGCCGCCTTATCTTGTGTAACTAGGTAAAGGTAATCATCTAACTGAAAGTACGTTCCTGCGGCTACTGCGGCTGTTCCTGAGCCTAGTGTAAACGACTCTGCCCTTATAGCGGCACTACTAACAGTGTTATCCGAAAGAGTGCTTGTATGTAAAGGATTGCCAAAAGTAAAAGTGCCTTCCCTTCCGATAAGGCCAACAATGAATGCTTCAACTGATCGTGCCTCTGCATGGCTTAGTGGCGGTAAAGATACCTCCGCTTCCCATCTTGCGCCTTGATGGGTATATACCTGAGTATCTAAAGTAAAGGGCGATTCAGCAACAGCCACAACACGCTTTAGTCGCATTGACATATTCTGAATGCCTACTGATGGAAAAGATAAGGGCATTATGCGCCTCCCATTGCTTTAGAGAAGTTACCACCGCGCAACCTAGCGTCTGCAACAGCACCTTTAGCGGCTTGGGCTATCTGAGGCATTAACTGTACGATCTCAGCACGTACGGTTTGCTGTACGCCTGTAGTTACGTTGATGGTCTGCTGTACGACTACGCCAGATGATTGTCCTTTAGTGTGATCAATAACAGTTTCATTCGGGTGAAGTACGGCAGGGAATCCACCTTTACCATCTACGCCACCAGATCGTGAACCGTATCCAGTAAAGCCACCGCCTTCCATTACTAGCGCGCCTCCATAAGTGGTTGCTGTGGTAGGTGTGCTTGTTGTACTTCCACCGCCAAAGCTACCAGTGATAGCGTCAAACAGTGGTTTAGTAATGTAATACTGGACAAGCATTTTAATCAGGCTATCAACTACCGACTTCGCCATATCTCTCATTGCATCACCAAAGTTCTTTGCCCCAGTAATTGCATCGGTAAAGGCATCAGTAAACTTGTTCATGCCTTGTTTGGCTACATCTTGTAGAGCAATATCAACATCGCCAAGGGTTTCTTTCCAATCATTAAAAGCTTGACGCATATTGCTAATACCATCAACAGCCTTTGGCACTAACCCTTCACCTTCTCCACCGCCCACGATAATTGCAATAAGGCTTTCAACTTCTTTTTTAAATGCATCGACATCAATTACATTAGATAAATCAATCGGAGTCATTCCACCACTAATTTTGGCCTTCAATTCATCTATTCGGCCATTTACTTCCTTATACCTTTTTACAATATTGACTAAAGTAGGTTCCGCATCACCAAGCCCTAAACTTCGTATCTGACTTGCACTTAATGTTGCTCCAGTTGAAATTTCTGTAAATGCATCGCTTAGTAAATCTGCTCTTCGAGTAAAATCATCTAAGTCAGTTTTGTTTGCCCATGCGGCAAAGCCAGACACTTTTTTGCGAAAAAACTCAAACGTCTTTCCAACATTGGTAAGAATAGTATCAAGTGACTGAACAACGGCAACAGAGGCGTTAAGAAACGAAATTGCCATATCTTGGGCAAATTGTTCAACACCGCCTTTTTCATCAGCAACCTTTTTAAAGAATTCCGTAAATCTTGTTGTCAGGGATTCGATAGCAGGGGCAAGAGCCGCGACAAACTGATCTCTTAATCCTTTGCTTATTGCCTTTAATTTTGTAAGAGAATCACTTGCATTTTCTACACCTTGAGCGGCATCACTGGACATTACTGCGCCCAATGCTTTCGCCTCTCCAAGCAATTCAGTTAGACCCTTGCGGCCTAAACTTAATGTGTTGACTAATGCCGCGCCTTCACTGTCAAACAGCTTAAACGCTAATCTGAGGCGATCTGACTCGCTTTTAACTCCGCTAAATGCATCTGCAAGAACAAGCATTCTTTGGTCTAACGGCATTCGGTTTAACTCTTTAGCGTTAATACCTAACTCACGAATTGCTCCCTTAGCCTCGCCTGTTCCTTTTGCCGCCTCTGCCGTTCTTCGGGTAAACCGTTGCAGAGCCATATCCATCGTGGTGGTAGCAACGCCAGTGATGTCTGCCGCATACCTCAAAGCACTTAGTGCCTCAGTAGTTGTGCCGATCTTTGATGCAGTCTTAGCTAGTGAATCGGTTGCGCTTAGAGAAGATTTAACAAGTAGACCAAACCCTGCAACACCTGCTACGCCAACCAAGGCGGTTCGCATAGAAAAGACTGCCCCAGTAACTTTCTTTAGACCAGAGGCAACAGAGCCAAATCCTTTCTTGGTTTTATCAAACGCCTTAATCGTAATGTTTACATTT
>ENA-UZWT01001626-UZWT01001626.1-metagenome-genome-assembly--contig:-Day-1-50m-contig-1626_pt1 | contig 23505 bp, 32 predicted proteins | sample MGYA00260338_ERZ794898 | MGnify/ENA metagenome assembly ERZ794898 | reverse complement strand
TGGTTATGGTGATTCAAGAATCTCTTTAAGAGGATTCGACCAAACAAACACTTCATTCCTAATTAACGGACAGCCTGTTAATGATATGGAAAACGGAAGAGTTTACTGGTCAAATTGGCAAGGGTTAGCAGATGTTGCAAGTGGTATTCAACTACAAAGAGGATTGGGTTCTTCAAGATTAGCAGTTCCTTCAGTTGGTGGAACTGTTTCTATTTTTACAAAAGCAGCTGAGGCAAGAAAAGGAGCTTCAGTAAAACAATCATTTGGTAATGATGGATATAGTAAAACTACTGCAGCAGTATCAACAGGATTAAATGATAATGGGTGGGCTACATCTGTGTTACTTTCTAAGTGGCAAGGTGATGGTTATGTTTATAACACAAAAGGAGAGGGTTACACTTACTTCTTTGCGTTAGGATATGCACCTGAAGATTCAGACCATTCTGTTAACTTTTCTTTCTTAGGTGCTGGTCAATGGCATCACCAAAGAGATGTATGGGTATCTATTAGAGATTACCAAAACTTCGGTGAAGAAGGAATCGATAGAAGATGGAACTCAAATGGTGGTGTTTTAAATGGTGAAGAATTCTCAATGAGAAGAAACTTCTATAACAAACCATTAGCAACATTGAATTGGGATTGGGAAATCAACTCTAAACTTAAATTAGCTACATCATTATATGGTTCAGCTGGTAGAGGTGGGGGAACTGGTCCAAGAGGTAACAACTTCCGTTCTTCTGCATCTGATATCCTACCATTCAGAAAAGATTTAACTGAACACTACTTAGAAAATGGTAGGGGTTCTAGAAACGCTGATGGATTTATTGATTTTGATGCAGTTGTTGCTCATAACCAATCTACAACAGACCCATATAGTGGTGCAATTAGTGGATTTGATGGACAGTTAATTGGTTCTAATGGATTTAGAGAAGATGGAGTAAATAGAGAAGTTCTTGTAAGAAGAGCATCTATGAACTCACATGACTGGATTGGTGGAATTTCTAACTTAGAATATGAAAGTGGAAATTGGAAAACATCCATCGGAGTTGATTTAAGAAACTATACAGGTTACCATTATAGAACTATAAATAATCTTATGGGATTAGATGGGTACTATTCAACAGGTAATCAAAATTCAGCAGGACAGATTATCAATACTACAATCGAGGCATCTCCATTTAACAATACTGGTATTAGAGGACCTAAGATTGATTATTATAATGTTGGTAAAGTTGGATGGCAAGGAGTAAATGGTTTAGTTGAATATAACAACGAAACATTATCTGCTGTTTTACAGGTAGGTTCTTCTAATCAATCTTTCCAAAGAATTGATTACTTCGACCAACCAGGTAATCCAAAATCAGATACTAAGAATATTGCTGGTGGATACATCAAAGGTGGTGCAAACTACAACATTGATGAGAAACAAAACGTATTCTTTAACGCAGGTGTGATTTCAAGACAACCACAATTCGGTGCTGTATTCCCTAACTATGGAAATGATATCAGTAGTGATTTGCAAAACGAAGAAATTAAATCATTCGAATTAGGATATGGTTTCATTGGTAATAACTTTAAAGTTAACGTTAATGCATACTCTACTTCTTGGGGTAATAGATTCGTACAAAGAAGTTTATCTAATCAACAAGGTGTAGATGGTTCAGCTCAATTTAAAGATATCGATGTTGTACACAATGGTATTGAACTTGAAACTTCATATAACCCAACAGATAGATTACAATTAAAAGGTATGTTATCAATCGGTGATTGGAGATACACAAAAGATTTTTCAGCAGAATTATTTGATGATAATCAACAATCAATTGGTACAGGTACATTATACCTAAAAGATGCTAAAGTAGGGGATGCGGCTCAGTTCACATCTAATATAGAAGCTGATTATAGGATTGGTAATAAACTATCAGTTGATTTAGGATATAGATTCGTAGATGGATTGTATGCTGATTATTCAATTACAGATTCAGAATTTACTAATCCTGATAACAAAGGAGCTTTAAAATTACCATCTTATGGATTGGCAGATTTAGGAGCAACTTACAGATTTGATTTATTCGGTCAGAGTAGTACATTTAGAGTTAACATAAATAACTTATTTGATACTTATTACATTGCAGAATCTAATACTAACATTCACGCAGATGCTAGTTCACAGACATGGAATGGTGTAGATACGAGAAACTCAGTATGGTTCGGATTCGGACGTACATTCAACGCTTCTCTTAAGATACAATTATAATTAAAATAAGGGGGTACGATTAATTTCTACCCCCTTTTTTATTATCAAAAAATTATAACTCCTTATATGAGTAAATTGATAAACCTCTTCGGTGGACCTGGTATTGGAAAATCTTCAATAGCAAATGGAATCACCTATAAACTAAAAAAACAACATATCAGTTGTAACAATCCCTATGAATTTCCAAAAAGATTAGCATGGGACCACAACATACCAGCGATATCAGACCAACTCTATGTATTTGCAAACCAACATAGAGGAATAGCAGAGTGTTATGGTAAAGTAGATTATATAGTAATTGATTCACCAATTTTATTTTCTACTATTTATCATCAGTACTATACAGAAGGATATCCTGCTGAATTTTATGGAGAACCTTTCCATAATTTGATTATTGATTTACATAGAAAATATGATTCTATCAATATCTTATTAGAACGAGGTGAAACCGTACACAATGATGATGAGAGATTTCAGAAATTAGAACAATCATTAGAAATAGATAAATTGTGTAAAAAAGTATTAGAAGAAAACAACGTTCCTTACCATACAATTAAGGTAGGACCAAAAACAGTAAAAAAAGTTATGAAATTATTAGGAAATACCAAATAAATTTCGTATATTTGTATAACAAATAAAAATAGATAATTATGAACTTACAAGATGTATGTAAGAAGTTCCGAATCTCGGAGAACTTTCTTAACTCAAAAACAGATGGTTTGATGGTAGCCGCATCCTCATTGAATGATATCATCGGTGAACTTAATAATACTGATAAAAGGGGTATTGATGAAAACGGTAAACAAACACTTATTACTAAATTAGAAAAATTAATTGATTTCCTTAAGGAAGTAAAAAATTCAGGCGTATAAATGGCATTTTTTGAAGATAAAGAAACAGAAGAAGTAAACAATAGTTTATGGGTAGAGAAATACAGACCTCAGAAGTTAGATGAGTATGTAGGAAATGAACACCTTAAAACCAAGGTTGCAGATTACTTACAAAGTGGTGATGTACCACATTTACTTTTTTATGGTAAAGCAGGTACAGGTAAAACAACTCTAGCAAAGTTAATTGTAAATTCAATTGATTGTGACCATATCATTATAAATGCATCCGATGAGAACAATGTAGATACGGTTCGTAATAAGGTAAAGGGATTTGCATCAACAATAGGATTTAGAAATTCAAAGATTGTTATTCTTGATGAGTTCGATTACATGACACCGAACGCACAAGCAATTCTTCGTAACCTTATGGAAACGTTTTCAAAACATTGTAGGTTTATACTAACTTGTAATTATGTTGAGAAGGTAATAGACCCAATACAATCTAGATGTCAGACCTTTCAGATTGTACCCCCAACCAAAAAAGATGTTGCAGTACAGATATCTCAAATACTTGGTAAAGAAAGTGTTAAGTTCGAATTAAAAGATTTAGTTCCTATTATAGATGCATCTTATCCTGATATTAGAAAGATTATCAATACTTGTCAATTAAATTCATCCAAAGGAGAATTAAAGGTTGATGTTAGTAATATATTATCTTCTGATATTAAAATCAAAATTGTTGATATTCTTAAAGGTAACGATGCAAAACCTAATAAATGGAAGAATATCAGACAAGCAGTTGCTGATTCACGTGTTCAGGATTTCTCCGAACTATATGGATATCTTTATGAAAAAGTTGTTGAATATGCAGGTGATAATACATCAAATGTAATACTACTTCTTTCAGAAGGACAATATAAGGATAGTATGGTTGTAGATAAAGAAATAACCTTTATGGCTACTATTATACAAATTGTAGGTATTATATGATAAACAAATTAAAAAAACTTTGGAACTATCTAACTTGGTTAGAAGAACAACGAATGAAAGCCGCAATCAAATGTGGTAGTGCAGGACCTTTACTATGATAAACTTAGAAACAGATTCACTTGATGTACTAGTACGAACACAACCAAAGTTAATGGTTATGTTTGGTACTGATTGGTGTGGGAATTGTGATATTCTTAAACCAGAGTTTAAAAGAGTTTCCAATCAACAACAAAATAGAAAAATTCCATTTGTATTCGTTAATCCAGATATTTTCCCTCATAGTAGAGAAATGGTTGATTTAACCAACATACCAATGATTGTTGCCTTTAGAAGAGGAAAGGTAGTATCAAGTGAGTACGGCAATAAAAAAGAAATAGTTTCAAAAGTTTTATCGATTTTATTAGGATAATCCAATTATTTTTCGTATATTTACATAGTAAATGTGTGGGAGTTCCCACGAGATATAAACCTTTAAAACATAAAACAAATGATAATACCTGAAGTAGTAAAACCGTGGAGTAAAGAAATGTATGAGTACAACGATTATGTTGCTGAATTCATGAAGATGGAAATCGAAACTAAGATTAACGAAGCTGAAAATAATGATGATTGGGATACCCTAAACGAACTAATGACACTTTGTGGTGGTATTAAGTATGGAGATGGTCACACACTCGGTGAACTATGGGAAGATTGTTTAAAAGAATTAGAAAACGTTCAAAACTATTGGTTGAACGAAGAGTTTCCATATGCTGTATCAGAAGGATTAGTTGATGATGTTAAATTAAAATTCATTGGTTATGACAAATAGTTGGTACTATCGAGAAATGGGTTCTCGTAACAAAAAGACAGGTAAGTTATCTTACTATAATGTAAAGGTAACTGATTATAAGATTGATGATTGTGAATGTCCAGCACGTTCCTTTCGTTCTTATCAACCATGTAAACATATGAAACGATTACATGAAAAATTAACACATTTATCCATATGATATACGACCCAAATAATCCACTTACCGAAGAAGAGTTAGATAAACTAGGTAAGGAAGATTTCGATAAATTTCTAGAGTATCTAGATGCTAAAACAGAGCACCTTAAACAATACACAAAACCATTAAGTTCATATCATACAAAAAGATATGCTTCTTTAAGTTTAGCACAACAAGGTAAAACCATCACAGAGGAGGAACTTAAAAAAGCTAACGATATTGGTAGGAAAAATGAATTAGAAGCAGAAGATAAGGTTAACAACAAGATATGGAAAGAGAAGGAAGTAGAGATGTTAAAGAAAACAGTAAAAAATGTAAAAACAGACCGTTCACAATGGTTCGATTAAATAAATAAATTATGGCACAAATATTAGGAGGAGCAAATCCTCAACCAAACAAACCACAGATAGATTTTTCAAAAGCAACTGAAATGCAATGTCAGAGTTGTGGAGGTACGGTATTCATACCTGCAAATAAATTTTTAAAAGTATCTAAATTAATAACAGGTACACCACAAGATGCAATCATACCAGTAGAATTATATCTATGTGGGGATTGTGGAGAAATTATAGAAGAGTTGTTACCAGAACAATTAAAAAAGAAATAGTAAATGAAAATTAAAGATTATAGAAATTTTCTAAATTCTTTACCAGCTGAGTTTGATGATTACGAATTGGTACATAGAGAATATACTGATATTACTGATAATGTTTTAAATGCACAAGAAGTAGAAGTATACTCTGTACATATTGATGAACAAGAGAAAACATGTTGTAACATGCACATGGAATCTTATGAACTATTCAATGAATTTCAAAAGGTAGAAGAATTTGAAGCTACAAAACGAATTACACTACCTTTGATAGAAGAAAAAGATATATAATATGCCAGCAAAAAGAACATTATTCGATCATATAACAAATATAACATCAGTACAGAATCCTAAGTATTGGGATACGTTAGATGTTGATTCTAAAAAAACATGGTCTAATTATATGATACATAGATTTCTTTCTATGAATCCTGATTGGATAGAAGTTCTTTCAGAAATACAACCATACACGCAAACACTAGCACCAAAACATCTATACCTTTTATTAATAGGTATTTTACCGAAGGGTAGATATTATATGAAATATATAAAGGGTAAGAAGATTGATAAGTACGAAGGTTTTCTAGTTGAATTACTTAGACAAGATTTTTCATGTTCATCTAAAGAAGCAGAAGAATATTGTGAAATACTTTATGCAAGTAAAGAAGGAAGAGAACATATAAAATATATTTGTGATAAGTACGGAGTAGAAAAGAAAATGATTACCAAATTAAAGTTGAAACTTAAGTAGAGATAATCACTATGGGTAAGAAAATAGCTTTACAACTATTTGGACAACTACGATTTTGGCCCGAACAAAAAACCATTACACCTTTTATTGAAAAACTAAAAAAGTATGGATATTCGGTTGATATCTATGGTACTTTTTGGAATGATGAATATACCCAAAAACAATTTATTCCTAGACCTGAAGTAGATATATTTAAAAAATTAAATTTAATACAAGAACCTGATGATGCACAACCACAAACTTTAGAAAAGTACTACTACTCTTTATCCCAAAGTAATTTATACAGAAGTAATGAAGGAATAGACTATGATTTAATTATAGCCATGAGACCGGATTTAAATATATTTACTGATTCAATGAATGAAGATGATGTATTTAAAAATATATTTAATATACTAGATAAAGTAAATAAAAAACCTACTCTATTTCATACCCATCACAAAATAGTTATTAATAAAAGTGGTTGTGAACTCAGAATGGAAGATAAAATTATTATAGCCAATCCACCAGCTATTGATAAACTCAGTAATATTTACTCTAATTACCATAGTGGTAATGATAAATCTAGTGCATATCATTCTTACAATTTTCAATATCACTCATCTTTGCTTAGACATGTTAAAAAATTAGATATTTTGGAAATATATAGGGATGATTGGAAGGGAAGATTTGAATTTGATTTAATAAGAAATATGATATGTGAACAAAATAAATTTGATAGTGATGTGTACATTGGAGATTTATTCTTAAGAGATGAGGCAAAGAAATTTCAAGATTATAATTCCTTTTTAAGTTGGATGGATAAAATGAATATTTTATTAAAAAAAATAAAAAATTAATCTAATTTAGATTAGGATTTCTCATTTATTTTTCGTATATTTACATAGTAAATGAGTGATAATTAAAATATAAAAGTATGTTAGTAGTATTAGAAAGTGTAGGAAGTGTATTTAACACAAAAGAAGGATGTATCTACCCTCAGTTAGCTGATGGTGGGTATGATAAGGAATTTTCAATATCCATAGATGATGAGGAGGTTTCACTAGATTGGTGGGAATCTCTAAGTTTAGAAGATTTCAATATAGTGAAGTATGGAGTATCAACTGAATCACATAAATAAATAGTATGGCAAGAGTAAGTTATTCACAATATGGTATGTATAGTTCATGCCAACAACAATACAAATTAAATTATATAGATAAGTTAGGTATTAGTAATGCTAATATTCATCTGATATTCGGTAGTTCGATGCACGAAGTAGTACAACATTTCTTAGATGTAATGTATAATGTATCCAAAAAACAAGCACTTCAACTTCCTCTTGAATCGATGTTAAAAGATAAACTTGTAGAACACTTCAACAAATATAAAGAGAAGATGGGTGAGGATAATCCATGTACTCAAGAAGAATTAGTAGAATTCTTTGAAGATGGTAAGAAAATCTTAAAATATTTCACAAGTAAATTAGATAAATTATACACTAAAAGTGGATTTGAACTCGTAGCAATAGAACAAAGATTGAATGCTGAGATTAAACCAGGTGTTAACTTCATTGGTTTTATTGATGTACTTCTAAAAGATAAAGTTAAAGATGAATACATTATCATTGATTTAAAAACTGCTACAAGAGGTTGGAGTAAGTATCAAAAGAATGATAAGGTTAAAACATCACAGATGTTACTATATAAGAAGTTCTATTCTGAAAAGTATAACATACCTCTAAACAAGATTAAAGTAGAATATCAGATACTTAAACGAAAGATTGCAGAAGGATTAGATTTTCCAATACCAAGAATATCTAAATTTGTACCTGCAAATGGTACTCCATCTATGAATATGGCATGGAAAAACTTTATGTTTTTTGTTGATTCGGTATTTGGAAAGGATGGTGAAATAATTCAAACTGAGTTTCCTACCAATAAAGGTAAACCATGTGATTGGTGTGAATTTAAACAAAGAGGATTATGTTCAGCATGGACTTAAAGTAAAATAATGAAGATGTACCATATTCTTTGAAAAAAAATATCATGTAATTTGTTGTTTTATATATTTTTATATATTTATATGTAACAAATAATTAACAAGGATAGAGAAGTTATGGCAAACACAAAATTAACAACAGTAAAAATCATAAAAGATGTTTACTCAAAATTCAAAAGAATCTCATTTGATTCCAACATCACACTACAAAAATTAGTAAACCGTTCGTTAGATAAGTACATAGAAGATAGTACGTTTCAAAACGAAATAAATACTTATAGTGGGTTGCAATCAAGTGGCTCTCAATTTTAATAAGAAAGAAAAACAATGAGTACAACAAGTAGTAATTCTGGACCTCAATTAAACACACTCAGGTCTACCTACAACGAATTAGTTTCTAAGAAGTTATTCTTAGGTAAAAGTAAAAAAGTACAATGGGAATCTAGAAGAAGATTCGGAAACATTTAAAAAAAATAATAAAGGTTACATATGGCAGAAAAGAAAAAAATTCTATTGCTATCAGATGATTTACGAATGTCATCAGGTATCGCAACAGTATCCAAAGAATTGGTTACAGGTACTATTGATAAATATCATTGGGTTCAGTTAGGAGCAGCTGTCAATCATCCAGAAAAGGGTAAGGAAATTGACTTAGGTGAGGATATGAGAAAGATAACAGGAGTAGAAGATGCTTCTCTTAAAATCATTCCATGGACTGGTTATGGAGATGCTAATATTCTTCGTGAATTAATCATGAGACACCAACCTGATGCAATTCTACACTTTACAGACCCAAGATATTGGAGATGGTTATATGAGATGGAAGCGGAACTAAGACAAAATATTCCAATTCTATTTTATCATATATGGGATGATTTACCAGACCCTCATTACAATAGAAACTATTATGAATCATGTGATTGGTTGGGATGTATCTCAAGACAAACTTATGGTATCGTAAGTCGTGTAGGTAAGATAGATTCAGAAACAATAAAACCATTAGAAGATTGGCAAGTTGATTATGTACCACATGGTATCAATTCAGAAACTTACAAACCAACTATTGTACCTGAAGATTTCAGAAAAAAAGTTCTAGGTGATAAAGATTACAAGTTTGTTTTATTTTGGATGAATAGAAACATTAAAAGAAAACAACCCTCCGATGTAATTTGGGCATTCAAGAAATTTAGAGATAAATTACCAAAAGAAGACCAAGATAAGGTATGTTTAATAATGCATACTGCACCTAAAGACCCAAATGGTACTGATTTATTCGAAGTAGCTGATAGAATTGCACCTGGTTGTGATATCAAATTCTCAACCGAGAGAGTTAATCAAGAACAATTGAATTGGATTTACAATATCGTAGATTGTACAATTAATATTGCAGGTAACGAAGGGTTTGGATTAACAACTGCAGAATCTATTATGGCTGGAACTCCTGCAATCATAAACGTTACAGGTGGATTACAAGACCAATGTGGATTCAAATGGATTTCAGATGATGAATCGGTAAATGGTAAATATCTAACTGCAGAAGATTATAAAGAAATTGGTTCACTTCACAATTACAGAGATTGGGAAGATAAAGTAACACATGGTGAATGGGTAAAGCCAGTATGGCCTAGAGTTCAAACAATGGTTGGTTCTATTCCAACTCCCTATATAATTGATGATAAAGTGGATGTTGAAGAAGTTGCAGATGCAATCAAATATTGGTATGATAAATCACCAGAAGATAGAAGAGAAGCAGGTTCAGTTGGTAGAGATGAATTCATTGGAGAAATGGGATTAAGCAATACCAATATGTGTAAAACTATGGTTGATGGTATTGAAACCACATTTAAAAATTGGAAACCTAAAAAGAAATCTAACGTATATAAACTTAGATAATGAGCAAACCTATCTTCGTAATTAGATTTCCTGGTTACTGGACTCAACAACAAGTTGATTCATCTAGAAGTGCAATTCATCAAAGAAAAGAATTAAATGATGATTATCACTTAATTGTTCTACAGGATAATGAAATTCACTCAGGAACAAAGTTTGAATGTTATAATTCACCACATGAACCAGAGAAGTTAGAAGAAATAACAAAATTAACAGAAATGTCTATTAATAGATGTTTAAGACAAGAAGAAGAAAAATTAAATAAAGAAAATGAGTAAACCTATATTAGTATTTCAGGCACCAATAGCAACTAGAAGTGGTTATGGTGACCATTCAAGAGATATCTTGAAATCATTATTTGAATTGGATAAGTACGATGTTAAAGTTGTACCAACAAGATGGGGAAATACCCCACAAGACCAAATAGACCCACAAACTGAATTTGGTAAAAAGGTATTACAAAATATAGTAGTAAGTTTAGATAAAAGACCTGATGTTTTCATACAAGTATCAGTTGCAAATGAATTTAAAAAAGTAGGTAATTATAATATTGGGATTACTGCAGGAGTTGAAACAACAGTTGCACCACAAGAATTTATATTAGCAAGTAATCAAATGGATTTAATTATAACTCCATCTGAATTTACCAAAGAAACTTTAGTTAAAACATCATATACTAAAGTAGATAAACAAACAAATCAAGAAGTAGGAAAAGTACAATTAGATAAACCATGTGAGGTTTTATTCGAAGGAGTAGATACTTCTATATTCAATGGTAAATCAGAATCATCTATATTAGATTCAGTTGATACTGATTTTAATTTCTTATATGTTGGACATTGGTTACAAGGTGATTTAGGACATGATAGAAAAGATATTGGAATGTTGATTAAAACATTTTGTACAATTTTTAAATCATTACCAAAAAACCAACAACCTGGTCTTATTCTTAAAACATCTCACGCTGGATTCTCAGTAGGAGAACGAGAAGATACCGCAAAAAGGATATTAGATTTAACAAACGAGTTTGGAGATAAGTGTCCACCTGTTCATTTGGTATGGGGTGATTTATCAGAGAGTGAATTAAACTCACTTTACAACGATAAAAAAGTTAAAGCTATGGTAATGTTCACCAAAGGAGAAGGATACGGTAGACCACTTGCTGAATTCGCAACAACAGGTAAACCAATCATGGTTTCTAATTGGAGTGGGTATAAAGATTTCTTACCAGAAAAAAATACTGTTTATCTAGAAGGTGAGCTAAAAAATGTACACGAAACTGCTACAAATAAATTTTTACTAAAAGAATCAAAATGGTTCTATGTAGATTATTCAAAAGCAGCATCTAAAATGTTTGATGTATATAAAAACTACAAAAAATATTTAAAAGAATCTGAAGGATTAAAAACTAATATAAATAACAACTTTAGTTTATCTAAAATGTCAATTAAATTGGGCGAAATGCTTGACAAATATGTAAAAATTGCAAAGAAAGTTGAATTAAAGTTACCAACTATTAAAAAATTATAATGGGATTTACTAGACAATATACACAATTTCTAAAACCAGAGAAACGAGTTTCCAAAGGACAAATAAAAGCTAGAAATATATACCGAATTACTACATATAAAGGTGGAACTCCTGCTACTAAGAGTGGAGAAAATGCTAGATATGTATTTGTAATCGGTATCGCAGGAGGTAAAGTACATTGTATAAAGTTAAATCCAATAAAACCAATAGATTTTACGAACTTCGTAGCTGAATTAAGAGATAGAAGAATTCCTCTAACTGAAAATACAAGATTGAGTTTATTTCTAAAGAAGTTTTCACCAGATGGTAATGATTTATTTTTAACAAAAGTTAAGAATAACAAAAAGATTTATTCTCCATCTTTGAAAAATTATAGAACCTATATGTTAGATAAAATACAAAATGTATTTGAGATAAGATTTGAACAAGATGTATTGGAAAATTTATTTAAAGAAAAATTAAATGTAACCCAGCGTAGGGAAATCTTAAAAGATGAGATAAATGAAAACGATTAGTTACGCAATAACATGTTGGAACGAAATAGAAGAGTTAACTAAACTTTTAAACTTCTTACAACTACATATTAGAAAAGAAGATGAGATTGTAATACAATACGATGAATCTTCAGTTACTGATGAAGTAAAGGAATATGTTAATCTAATGAATTCTATACATGCTAATCATACAGTAATTGGGTTTCCACTTAACAAAGATTTCGCATCATTCAAAAATAACTTAAAATCACATTGTACTAAGGATTATATTTTCCAAGTAGATGCAGATGAAATTCCACATGAATATTTAGTAGAATATCTTGGTGAGGTTTTGGAAACTAATCCTGTTGATATTGTATTTGTACCAAGAGTAAATACGGTAGAAGGATTGGAACAATCACATATTGATAAGTGGAAGTGGAATGTAAATGAAAAAGGGTGGGTAAACTTTCCTGATTATCAAACAAGAATTTACAGAAATACTGAAGATGTAACTTGGATGAATAAGGTACATGAACGTATTACAGGATATGATACATTCTCAAACTTTCCAGCAGAGGAACAATGGAGTTTATATCATCACAAACAGATAGATAGACAAGAGAAACAAAATAAATTTTACGAAACAATATGAAAATATTAGTAACCGGAGGTGCAGGTTTTATAGGAACTAACCTTATCAAAAGATTATTATCAGAAGGACATGAGGTTCATTCTTTAGATAATTACGATAGTGGATTGGAAGTCAATCATCAAACAGAGTGTAACTACATAAACGCTGATATTGAAACAATTGAATATATTGAAGGAAAGGATTTTGATTTAGTGTACCATTTAGCTGCATTAAGTAGAATCCAACCATCATTTGAAAACCCAACAGAAACTTTTAGAGTAAATGTAAGAGGTTCTGAGGCAGTTGCAGAGTGGGCTAAGCATAACAATGTTAAAGTTATATATGCTGGTTCATCTTCCAAATGGCATGACCCAACTATATCACCATATGCTATGTACAAATATCTAGGTGAGGAAATTTTTAAATTATATAGAAAAACTTTTGATTTAAATGTTGAAATATGTAGATTCTACAATGTATACGGTCCTAATGAAATAGTAGATGGGGATTGGGCAGCTGTAATTGGTATTTGGAGAAATCAAGTTGATAAAAACATACCAATAACAATTGTAGGTGATGGGGAACAACGAAGGGATTTTACTCATGTAATTGATATCGTAGATGCACTGTACAAGATAGGTATATCCGATAAAAAACACGAAGATGCATGGGAATTGGGTACAGGTGTTAACTATTCAGTAAATGAAGTATATAAAATGTTCCAAGAAAAGTTCGGAAGTGACTGTACCTATATACCAGACCAGAAGGGTAACTACCGAGTTACACTTAGAGAAAATAATGATACGGTAGAGAGATTAGAGTGGAAACCGAAAGATAGATTGAGTGAGTATATAAAAAGTTTATAATGATAGGAATCATAGGGCAAGGTTTTGTTGGTAATGCAGTTTACCAAAAGTTTAAAAATTACTACGATGTACTTACTTATGATTTGGATGAATCAAAATCTAATTCTAATGTAAATGAAATAATTTGTAAATGTACAAATATATTCATATGTTTACCAACACCAATGTATTGGGATGGGAGTTGTAATACTAGCATAGTGGAAGATGTTTTAGCTGGAATTGATTTAACAACCGATAACTTAGAAACCGAAAGAAATATTATAATCAAATCTACAATACCACCTGGTACAACTGAAAGATGGAATCAAAGATTTGAATCACTTAATATTGTATTTAACCCAGAGTTCTTAACAGAGGCAAATGCTGTATCTGATTATGAGAACCAAGATAGAATTATATTAGGTGGTGTAAGACCTGCAACTACTGAATTGAAAACTATATTTTCAAAAGTATTCCCAAAGGCACATATAATCAAAACAGATTCAACTCATGCTGAGATGGTGAAGTATTTAACTAATACATTTTTAGCTACTAAAGTATCATTCGCAAACGAAATGTATTCATTGTGTAATGAACTCAATGTTGATTATGATAAAGTTGTAGAATATGCAACATTAGATGATAGGTTAGGAAAATCTCATTGGAATGTACCAGGACCAGATGGAGATTTTGGATTCGGTGGACATTGTTTCCCAAAAGATTTAGCAGCAATACTTCATTTAAGTGAGAAATTAAACACAATGAACAATGTATTATGTGCAGCACAAGAAACTAACAACAACGTTAGAAAAAATAGAGATTGGGAACAGATGAAAGGAAGGGCAGTATCATGAAAATAACATTTATATACGCATACGAAAACGAAGAATGGTCAACACCAATGGCTCTTGCAAATGAATTTGAATCAATAGGATGGGAAGTAGACTTTGTTTCTATTGGTTCAAATACAACAGGACAATATTCTGATGAACAACTTCAACTTTGGATTCAACAAGATTTAGAATGTGATATTGCATTGTTTATGGATTGGGGTAGGTTTGATTCTAAGTGGTTAGATAAGAATTTAAAATCAGAAACATTTTGGGTACAAGAAAGTGGAGATGACCCACAGAACTTTGAAAGAAACTATCCAAAATCAGAAAGATTTCATTTAACTCTTTCACCTGATTTTGAATCAACAACCGAATATAGAAAAAGAAATCAAGATGCGTATTGGTGGACACACTTTGCAGATACTAGAGTTCAACTTCCTATGGATATAGAACCTGAATATGTTGCAGTAACATCAAGAGGTAGGGGTGGTTCTCAATTTTTAGATACACTTACTCAACATGGAGGTGGAACAATTGGAAATCAAAATGGATTTGAATCAAGGGAACATACTGAATTCCTAAATAAAGGAATGATGGTAGTTCAGAATTCAAGATGGGGTGAAGTAACTCGTAGAATATTTGAAGGAATGGCTTGTGGTAAAATGGTTCTATGTGATAGATTACATGAGAACAAAAAACTACACGAACTATTTATTGATGGAGAAGATATAGTTTACTATGATGATATCGTAGATTGTATCAACAAAATGAATAAGTACCATGAAGATGATGTTGAGAGAGAACGTATTGCAAAAAATGGATATAATAAAGTTTTAGAAAATCATACTCAAAAACAAAGAGTAGAATTTTTAATAGAAAAATATAACGAATGGAAAAACTCCCATTAAGTATTGGTATATTATCTTGGAAAAGTGGACAAACTCTTGTTAACACTTTACAAACTTACTTTGATAGAGAATTTCTTCATCAAGTAAATGATGTTTGTATTTTATTTCAAGAAATTTCTGAACAAGATAAACAAATAGCAGAACACTTTAATATTCCTTATATTGGATTTTCTCACAATGTAGGAATAGGGCAGGGATTTATACAATTAACTGAACAAGCTAAAACTGATAATGTAATGGTTTTAGAACATGATTGGAAGTTGATTGAAGATAAAGATGTTACACTTGATAGAGTAAGGAGTGGAATTGATTTATTAGATAATGGATATTCGTGTGTAAGATATAGACACAGAAAAGAACCAGGTAATCCACATTTCTCATTTAGATATCAAGGTAAAGAATTAGATTATTACGATAAAGAAATAGAATGTACATCACCCCACTTATTAGATTCAGTTCATTGGTGTGACCCATTTGAAAGTTTCCCACAACATATTGGAAAAGAGGGTGAGTACTTTACTACAACATCTCGTTATGGTAATTGGACAAATAATCCTTGTTTATACAAAAAGGATTTTTACCTAGATACAGTAAAACAATTTGCCGGTGAGGGTATTGCATTGGAAGGTAATATTTCTAAATGGTGGGCAAAACAAACATACAAAGTTGCTCATGGTGAGGGATTATTTAAACACATAGATGAAGGTAAACATGGTAGATAAAATAAAATTAGTTATATTCGATTTAGATGGTGTGCTCGTTGAAGCAAAGAACATTCATTACGATGCACTTAATGATGCATTGGGTAAAGAATACGCAATTAGTTGGAACGAACACTTATCTACTTATGATGGATTAAAAACCAATCAGAAGTTAGATATGCTAACCGAAAGAAAAGGATTATCAATAGAATCACACAAAGATATTTGGAATCATAAACAAAAAGTAACTTTACAGAAACTAAAGCAATTAGAACCAAGTGGGGTTCTTATTGAACTGATGGATAGTTTAGTAGAACGTGGATATAAGATTGCAGTATGTTCTAACTCAATTAGAAAGACCGTACTAACCGTTTTATCCAAATTGGGTATAATGGAGTATATGGATTTGGTTATCTCCAACGAGGATGTACAGAACTCAAAACCACATCCAGAAATGTATTGGAAATGTATATCAATGATGAGTTGTTTACCTGAAGAAACTCTAATTGTAGAAGATTCTCCATATGGGTTACTTGCAGCTGCTCGTTCTAAATCCCATATACTGAGGGTGAAAAACACAACTGATGTTACATTAACTAATATCAATAATAAATTAAACAATATCAATATGGGAGAACACCAAACAATACCAGCATGGAGAGATGAAACATTAAATGTTTTGATACCAATGGCAGGTGCTGGAAGTAGATTCGTAAATGCAGGATATACATTTCCAAAACCACTTATTGAAGTAAAGGGGAAACCTATGATTCAAGTGGTAGTTGAGAACCTAAACATAAAAGCAAACTTCATTTATGTAGTACAGAAAGAGCATAGAGCTAAGTATAACTTGGATACCTTACTTAATCTAATTACACCAGGATGTAAAATAGTAGAAACAGAGGGTGTAACCGAAGGAGCAGCTTGTACTGCACTTCTAGCAAAAGAATACATTGATAATAATAACCCTTTATTCTTTGCTAACTCAGATCAATTTTGTGAATGGGATTCAAATGAATTTATGTATAAGATGAATGAAACTGATGCAGATGGTGGAATTGTATCATTTAGGGCAACACATCCTAAATGGAGTTTTGCTAAGATTGATGAACAAGGATTGGTAACAGAAGTTGCTGAGAAGAATCCTATATCAGATATAGCAACGGTTGGATATTACTATTGGAAGAAAGGTTCTGATTTTGTAAAGTATTCAGAACAAATGATTGAAAAGGATATTAGAGTAAATAATGAATTTTATGTTGCACCTGTATATAATGAAGCAATCATAGATAGTAAAGAAATTCGTACCTTTGATATTCCTAAAATGTGGGGATTGGGTACTCCTGAAGATTTAAAAGATTATTTAGAAAATTACAAAGGATGAAAATAGCTATCGGAATAAATGGTAGTGGTAAATATTTTGAATACACATCACAGCTATTCAAAGAGTATAATACTTTATACGATGATATTCAATTTGATTTTTATTTAGCAACATGGGAAGATGAACTAGATTATAGTAAGTATGAATGGATAACTGATTATGTAAGACTTAAAGAAGAAGATAGTATTCATTATGATATTCCCAATACAACATGTATAGGACATCAACCACACTATATGTTCACTTCATATAATTTAAATAAATTAATAAAAAAAAACAACATAAAATACGATGCGGTTTTACAAACACGGTCTGATTTAATTTTGTATCGTTCAACTTTGGATAAACTGGTTTCTAAATTAAGAGATGGGTGTGTTACTGAACGATTGATGTGGAATAGTACCGGTATTGATACCTTTTACCAAAGAGTTGTAACTAATAATGGATATGAAGATAAACCTTTCTTATGGATGAATGATGAATTTTTATTTGGACATCCATCTTCATTAGAAACATTTTCTACGGCATGGGATTCTTTCTTTATAGATAGTTCATCATATTTTTTTAAAAATCGTGAAGAATATATGATTGGTGGGCATGTTTGGACAATAGAATTCTTAATAAAAAATGGTATATCCACTTCTGGAATAAATGGAACTCCCAAACTATTGATAAGAGAACCCTTCAGATTTCTAACAGATGATTCAGCAGGGGGTTGGCCTTTAAAACATCCATCACCTATACAAATTGAAAAATTACTAAAAGAAAAGGGGGCACTTTGGATTATTAATAATGAATCTGAATCTAGAAAAATATTTGAAACTACATATAAAGGAAGTACTGAGTCTAGAGTAATAAAAGGAATTTCAAAAGCATCAGATGCATCTAGAAATACTGAAGATAAAAAAAGAAGAAATATTTGGTAATTTAAAATAAATTTCGTATATTTGTATGAGTTTGGAAAGAAAAGTATTAATTTCACATAGAGGTAATATCAATGGAAAAGATGAATTATTAGAAAATAATCCTGATTACATTGAAGTAGCACTATCTAAAGGATATGATGTAGAGATTGATTTATGGATTAACAACGGTGGATTTTATTTAGGACATGATAGACCAACATATCCTATTACATTAGACTGGTTAATAGAAAGAAGTTTGAAATTGTGGGTACATTGTAAAGATTTAAAAACCATAGAAGAATTAAAAAGATTAGAATATGAAAATGGAATTTATTCAATACATTACTTTTTCCATAATACCGATGATACAACTATAACATCACAAGGCGAATTGTGGGTATATCCAGGTAAACAACCTATTGAACATAGTATAGCTGTTATGCCTGAGATTCATAACGATGATACAAGTAAGTGTTTAGGTATTTGTTCAGATGTAATTGAAAAATATAATAAATGAAAGTAGCATTAATGCTAACAGGTTTAGCTAGAAAAGTTGAAGATGGGTATAATAGTTATTGGAAACATGTTATAGAAAATAATGATGTTGATTTGTATTTACATACATGGGAATCTAAACCAGATGAAATTACTAATAATGAAGATAGTGATGATGTTGCAAGAATTTATAAAAATCCAAAATATTTTAAATTAGAATCTCCATTTAAATTTACAAAATACCGAGAAGGAATTGATAATCCAAATGATACAGATTCTAGACCATTGGTAGATTTTGATGTATTCGGAAACTTTAGATCATTTCCTATGTACTATGGTTGGGAGAGTACATATTCTCATATTAAGAATTCAAATATTAAATATGATTGTGTTATCCGTAGTAGATATGATATTAGTGGAACACCCATTAACTTAGAACATCTTGATATGGATAAGATAAATACCGCATATAACCATTGGCCCAGAACAACAATATATGATGATAATGTGTGTATATCTAGTTTAGAAAACTCAAACAAAATATTTTCTGATATTTTTAAAGAAATACATACACATCATAAAAATAAAGGACACATCAGTTTCGCAGAAAATACGTTTACTTCATATTTACAGAGAAAAGGATTATCATCTATTACATGTAAAGCTAAGCCGATTGTATTTCAATTACTTAGAGATAAAAAAATATGGTTTTAAAAAATAAAATGAAAGCAGCAATAAATTTAGTTGGAGTATCATACTCAACTTCTGGAAGAATACGAAATTTTAGTGATTCATATCAATCACTTAAAAAAAATATAGAAAATCCTATTAGAGAAAGGGGATATGAAATTGATTATTTTTTAACAACATATAATAGTGATAAAAAGGAAGATATAATTAAATTATATAATCCGGTAAAATCTACATTTTTAGATTCTAATTTTAATAAACTTGGAGGGGGGGATGTTGTTAATTCTAATGGCAAACGTATGTTAATAATGGTACATACGTACTTGGAAAGTTTAAAACAACTCAAACAACATACTGATATTGATTTGGTTGTATCTACTAGATTTGATATATTATTTAATCTAAATCCATTTAATGATTTTAATTATGATTTAAGTAAATTCAACTTCCTATTCAGAGATTACATATACTTAGATCATCCATTTGTTATAGATACTCTTTATGTATTTCCATTCAAAATGATTGATAATCTAATAGAAGCTATTCATGAGATGATTGATAATCCATATAAAGGAGTTACAATTGCAATGTTAAATTTACATAATCCATTATCTAATATAATTGGATTAGAAAATATCAATATAGCATGTGGAGATGAGATACACCGAGGTGATATTAATCATATTTATGATTTAAAAAGAACAACATAATGAATAATATATCAGCACATTTACAGGTATATAAAAATCAAAAAGCAGTTGATGAATTTTTAAAAAGATTTAGAACACACTTACCTAATATAGATTTATATGTACATGGTGATAATGGATACGATTACTCTAAATTAAAAGATATATACAATTTTGAGTATACTCATTGGGATACTTCTATATCACCACGAGGATTATCAGGTGGAAATTGGAGAGGGTTTCTTGAGCGTGTATTAATATCATGTAAAAAATATGATAATGAGTGGATGATATTCTTAGAAGAAGATGTTAATACATTACATAATAATATAATATTTCCAACTTCTGATTTTGCAGGAATACAAGGACATTACTTTACTAATCAATTAACATCTTACATAAAGAATCTACATCCCAATCTATCAGATATACGATACAATATGTGTGGTGGTAGTATTGTTAAAATGCAGCCATTAATAGAATCAATAGAATCTGTTTTAAATGGTAAATTTAATCTAGATGAGATAGCAAAATTAGATAGTAGAATTGTAAATTACTCAGATGTATTAATATCTGTAATATTATTATTAAATGGGTTCATATATGGAGAATGGGAACAGTTATCAGAAACTGCATCTAACGTTTTTAAGGAAAATGCCATATTTGACCATAGTTGGAAAGAATTTTATAACAAAACAGATTGGGAAACCTTTGTAAACTATTAATAAATGGATGATGATATGACAATACTAGGATGTATTACAAAATATAACGCAAGTGATATAAGACCTTATGTAGAATCAATTGAACAGACGGGTTTTAAGGGTAGAAAGGTAATGTTGGTATATGAAGTACCACAAGAAACAATAGACTATCTTAAATCGAAAGGATGGGATTTATATGGAGGAGAACTCCAACAACATATAATTCTACAAAGATTTAGAGATTTGTATAAGTTACTAGGTTCAGAAATAAAAGGTACAGTTATTTGGACTGATGTTAAGGATGTGATATTTCAAAAAGACCCAACTGATTGGATTGATTTGAACATGGAAGAAGATATATTATCATTCTCAGAATGTATTAAATTTAAAGATGACCCATGGGCGTGTGTAAATGCTGGAACTTCATTTCCTATGGAGTGGGAATGGTTACAAAATAAAACATCTTATTGTGCAGGAACTATTGTTGGTGATGCAACTTACTTAAGAGATTTATTCATAGATATTTACAGATGGAGTTTAACAACTGCTAATCAAGGACAATTATCAGACCAAGCAGCTTATAATGTTTTAATTAACTTACATCATATTAGTGATTGTATTCAGAAGGTAAATCAAGAAGAAGGATTTGTTACCCAATTAGGAACTGTGTTGGTAAAGAAAGATGAGTTCAAAGATGTACTATTAGAACCAACACCGATTGTAGATGAGAACTACATAGTAAAAAATCAAAAAGGAGAACCATTCTGTTTGGTACATCAGTACGATAGACTACCAGAATTTAAAGAATTTATTTATAACAAGTACAAATAATGAAAGTAGTAATATCGATTTTTTGTTTACCATACGAAATAGATGAATTGGAAAATACCCTAACTCAACTAAAGAAAGCATCATATTATTTAGATAATACTGTGGAGTATGTTCTTGATGTTACAATGACCGTTTCTAACAAAATGGTTAATTGGGATAAATCATCACTACCAAAGAAATACTTTGTAGATAAGTTTGCAAAGTTATCATCACATACCGATTGGTGTATAAAGGAATTCCAAACATCAGAAACAATATTAGGATGTGTTTCACAAAGAAGAGAATCTCTAAAGAACCATAAAGATGCAGATTATTTTATTTGGTTGGATTGTGATATCATATTTGATGAAAGAACACTATCCTATATGCAAATGGCAATGGCATCAACTAATAAGGAATATTCTAACTCAATTATAACACCCGAGTTAGTTCGTATTTGGGATAATACTTGGGATTGTGTTGTAAATGAGCAATTTTTAGATAAACCACATGATTATAATCAAACAAATGACCCTTATAAAGATTGTGGTATCAAAGGAGATATTTCAATAGAACCTGTGTTAAATTCAAATTCACCCCAATCACGATTCAAATTTGCAGGTGGATGGTTTACTTGTATAAGTGGAGAATTACTTAATAGAGTTGGTGTACCTAAAGAATTTGGACATTACGGATTCGAGGATACCTTTGTAATGGTAGCAAGTGAAAAACTAATGAGACAAACAGACACACAAATCCATCAGTTTAAAATAAAAAACTTAGTAGTTTGTGAGAACTATAAGTACCGAAATAATCACCATTACCTAAATGGATTATCAGCATTTGATAGGAGAGAAGAATTCAAACAAATAGCACAGAATCAATTTCATAATGCGATTATGGGAATTAAGTAATATATCTATACTTATTAAAGGTGAAATACTTCAAATTATTCATCAAGATAATTTTTAAGATATGAAAAGATTGTTACTTTTAATATTGTTATTACCAATCTTTATGTTTGGACAAACTACTACAGTAAACATAAGGTCACTTAAAACTCACCATGGAAACCTTTCTGGGGGAGATGGGTATAGCGGAAATGCCAATACTCATGCAGAGTTTGACAATATGGTTAATCTTAGTTCTAATGGTACTACACTTCATGTCGATACAACAGTAGATATTCTAAGTACACAAGGACTAAGGGGTAATAATTACTGGAATCCACCGAGATGGGGTAGTCAAAGATTTGCAATCGTTTATACAGGTTGGTTTAAACCTAATAAAACCGGTAACTATGCATTTAAAAGTAGAACAGATGACTCACATGAGTTTATGATTAAAGGTCTAGGTTATACTGATGATATTATTACTAAACATTATGGTTACAATGTATGGAATACCAGAACTGGTGTTTACTTAGATAAAACACAATGGTATGAATTTGAAATGAGAATTCAAAACTATGGTGGACAATATGGTGCACAGTTTCAATATAGAATACCAAACAGTAGTCAATTTAATCAGCTAGGTGGTTCAAATGGTAGTCAACATCCATTTGGAGAATGGTCTGCTACTAATCCTAACGCAGTACCTATCACGGCGAGTGGTTATATTAAAGG
>ENA-UZWT01005862-UZWT01005862.1-metagenome-genome-assembly--contig:-Day-1-50m-contig-5862_pt1 | contig 23629 bp, 14 predicted proteins | sample MGYA00260338_ERZ794898 | MGnify/ENA metagenome assembly ERZ794898 | reverse complement strand
AGTAGTATCCAGTATCAACAGATACAGCAATGGGATAAGTTACTGACTAAGTTAGCAGAGCTAGACAACTTAGGCATTGAAGTAGGTCGCTCAAAAGCATTGTATTTTTTAAACAAATTAGCCGCTGAACAATTATTCCATCCACAAACTGGTGATGCGCCATTACAGGTTTTAGGCCTATTAGAAGGTGCAGGCTTAGTATTCGATAAACTCTGGGTAACCGGTATGCATAGCGGTAATCTACCCACATCCGGATCTATTGATCCCGTACTTTCTGCTAACTTTCAACGTCAGCATCAAATGCCGTTTAGCGTTCCTGAAAAAGAATTAACTATAGCCAAAAGTTTGCTATCAAGTTTTAAAGAAAATACGGATCAACTATTTATCAGTTACCCACTAAGTGATGGTAAAACACCACTAGAACCAAGCACACTGATAAAAGATATAGAGCCTCAAGACATCACAGTGCTAGTCGGCCACATGAAAACCGCGAGTTGGTTACAGCAACCCGATCAAACAGATTTACTAGAAGAATCTGGCTATGCCTTCAACCCAGTTTTTGAGCCGATTAGGGGCGGTAGTAGTATTCTTAAAAATCAATCCACCTGCCCTTTTAATGCCTTTGCTATCCATCGACTTTGGGCTCATGATCTTGATGAACCCAGTATCGGGCTTGAGGCGATGGACAGAGGTAGTATTGTTCATGAAATTCTACATCGACTTTGGGATAACTGGAAAACATCATCGGTATTAATGGACTTAACTGATGAGCAACTTTTACGACAAACTGAAAATACTGTTAAGGCTGTTCTTTTGGAGCAGGCTAAAACACATAGCTGGCTGCAGGGTATAAATTATCTAGCGCTTGAACAGCAACAATTATCTAAAATGGTTCTGCAGTGGCTAGCAGTAGAGAAGCAAAGACCCGGTTTCGACGTCATCGCCACTGAACAAAAAATCACTATGAATTTCGGTGATCTTAAAATATCACTTAGCTTAGATAGGCTCGATGTTGTCGACGGACATCCCGTGGTAATTGACTATAAGACGGGTAATGTGAGCAGCACTTCATGGCATGGTGAACGCCCGAAAGATCCACAGTTACCACTTTATGTACTAGCCAGCGAGCCTATGCCTGAGGGTTGTTTCTTTGGCCATTTAAAAGGCACGAAATTTAAGTTTTTAGGCATATCCAAAGATCCGGTGATTACAGGGTTAAAGACCTTAGATGACTGGCAACTGCAAATTGATGACTGGCAAAAAGCGATTAATCACTTAGCTCAAGAATTTATCCAAGGAAAGGCTTCCGTTACAAAATATCATGATTCTGAATTTAATTTTCAAACTGAACTATTACCCTTAAACCGCTGGCAAGAGCGCAATGATATACAGCGCTTATTAAAGGATTCTAAGCTATGAAGAGTCCAATTGAATCCAATCAGTTAAGCGACGGCCCTGCCAGAATAGAGGCCCTTGACCCCTGTCAAAGCTTTATCGTTTCAGCTCCTGCAGGCTCGGGTAAAACAGGCCTTATTACCCAGCGCATGCTGAGACTGCTTGCCACTGTTGAAAATCCAGAAGAAATTTTGTGTATTACTTTTACACGAAAAGCTGCAGCAGAAATGCAACAGCGTATATTTGGTGCTTTATTGGATGCTCGGGACAACCCACAACCAAATAAAGATTTTGAATTGAAAACTTGGCAACTGGCTAAGCATGTATTGAAACGTAATAGCTTAAAGGGGTGGAATCTATTAGATATCCCCTATCGGTTACGCATTAAGACCATTGATAGCTTTTGCCATTATGTGGCAAAGCAGTTTATGTTTGATAGCGGTTCAGGTGAGTTACCCGAACAAAGTGAATTTCCAGAAAGTTTTTATCAAATAGCCGCGCGCGATTTACTGGGGCAACTAGAAAATAATAATACCACTAGCGAGGCCCTCAAGATTGTTCTCTCGCATATGGGTATGGATTTAAAGCGCTGCGAAAAGTTATTTGCGGATATGCTAGGTAAGCGAGATCAGTGGCTACCTCATATTTTTAGCGTTAATAACAATCAAGATTACTTTCAAGAGGTTATTGAGCAATTAATTACCGATAAATTAACTCGAACCTACCAGCAGCTATTACCCCTTGCCGGTGAACTCATCGAGCTAGCCGACTACGCTGGTTGTAATGCACCGGATAAGTCCCCCGAGATACAAACCCTTGCGGGTATTGCTTCTGCTCCTTCATTGGACCAGCAGGGCCTCGGGCAATGGAAAAATCTATTTCGACTGTTGGTCAAAAAAGACCCGAAATATCCCCCGCGAAAAACCATCAATAAGACCCAGGGCTTCCCCGCGGACAACGAAGAACAAAAACAACAAAAGAAACGCATGCAGAGCTTGCTGGCCGATCTTGGGCAAGATCAGCTTCTGCAATCACTGGTATTAGATACCATGTACCTGCCCGAAATAGACAGTGCTCAAGATCAACAAGAAATTCTGCATGCACTGGGAGTTTTACTGCCTCAGCTGGCTGCCATCTTAAAGATTACCTTTCAGCAACAGGGGCAATCGGATTACTCAGAAATCACATTGGCCGCGCTAGAAGCCTTAGACCCCAACACCACTCATCATCAAATTTCTGATATCACGCTTAAGCTGGACTACCAGATAAAACATATCTTGGTTGACGAATTTCAGGACACTTCTGGTTCACAAATGAAGCTATTAGAGCATCTAGTGAATGGCTGGGAACTAGAAGATGGTCGCACATTATTTCTGGTGGGTGATGCCATGCAATCACTTTACAGCTTTAGAGATGCCCGAGTCGGTTTGTTTATTAATGCTCAGCGCTATCCTGTTGGTCCAATTCAGTGTAAGCCTCTAAATCTAAGTACTAACTTCAGGTCGCAACAGGGTATCGTGGATTGGGTCAATCGACAGTTTCAAACCGCTTTTCCAGCAGTAGCCAATATTAATCGTGGTGCAGTTCCCTATAACCTGTCCATCGCTTTTAAGCCAGCAAGCGATCAACAGGCGGTTTATTTTAATGGCTACAGTAAAACCAATGATGCGGATTATTTAACAGCTGAAGCACAGGATATTTCCTCATTATGTCAGAAAATTCAAAGCCAGAATCCAGATCATACTGTTGCTATTTTGGTTCGAAACCGCGGTCATTTAAAACAGATAGTGCCTGCCTTAATTGAAGCTCAATTACATTGGGAAGCGATAGATATAGATCCACTGGCAGATCGCATGCCGGTGATGGATTTAATGTCGGTCACCCGAGCCATGATATCCCCAGCGGATCGCATTGCTTGGTTAGCCCTTTTAAGAGCCCCCTTTTGTGGCTTATGTCTTCAAGATCTGGTTGCGCTCACGAATGACCTAGACGGCTTTAACAAGAAACCTAATAGCCTCATTAGTCAGCTTATAAAATGGCAACAGTCCCCCAATAAATTTCCACAGCTCTCTGAGACAGGTAAGCAGATACTGCAAAGAATAGTGCCTATAATTCTGCATGCATGGCGGCACAGAGGTGAAACCAATCTACGTGATCTTGTAGAACAGCTATGGATTGATTTGGGTGGTCCAGCCAGCCTGATTAACTCTCGCGATCTCTTTGATAGCCGAAGCTACTTAGATCTATTAGAGTCATCCCTGCAAGCGGGTACCCTATTTGATTGGAACGAATTTAAAAAAGCAGTTGATAAACTCTATGCACAGCCCATGGCCAATAACAGTGATTCAGGTTGTGCTCCCATTCAGATAATGACCATTCATAAATCCAAAGGATTGGAATTCGATCACGTGATCTTACCAAACCTAACCAAGGGTTCTAAAGGTGACGACAATGACCTTTTACGCTGGCAGGAACAGGTTGATGACAATAATCACAATACCCTTCTACTAGCAGCCTTGGGACCCTACGATGAAGATGATAACGACCCCATATATAGTTACCTAAAATATGAGAAACGAGCTAGAAATCTTTTAGAAAATACTCGAGTTCTTTATGTTGCGGCTACCAGAGCCATTAAAAAACTGTATCTTTTTGGTGAACTTAAAGCCAAAAAAGAAGGCTGGGAAAAGCCAACAGATACATCGCTTCTTTCCTGCATATGGTCTTCTATTGAAACCAGTCTTAAGCAATCCAGTTATGAGGTAAAAGAATTACCCAAAGAAGAGAGTATTGTATTCGATACAACACAACCATTAACAAATAAGTTTTACCGCGCATTACCTAATAATTTTGTGCCTCAGCGTATGCCGCAAAACATGATGAACCTTGGTGTAAGTAATCATAAGAAAAAAGCTCAGACAAATGAATTGCTTGATCAAAGAGCACGACATTTAGGTACTGTGCTACACAGAGCGCTCAAGCAGATAGGACAAGATGGTGTTGCTAGCTGGCCTCAACAACGTCGTGCTGATTTAAATAATTTTTGGACCACTAGTCTAAAACAAATAGGAATAATTATTTCGCCCTCAGAACTAGGCTCACTGAATGCCGCTATCGAAACTATGCTTACAGATCAAAAAGGCCAATGGATACTCGACAGTCATATTGAAAGCCATTGCGAGCAAGAGCTCTCCTATTTTGATACTGATTCACAAACTGTAAAAACATCTATTATTGATAGAACCTTTATTGAAAACCACACGCGATGGATCATCGATTACAAATATTCACGCCCCAATGATGGTGAAACAGAACAACAATTCGCACAACGACAGACTGAAGCATACCGAGGTCAATTAAAGCATTATGCCGAGCTTTATCGTCACATTGACAAATATCCGGTGCGCTGTGCGCTCTATTTCCCGCAAACAGCCGTATTCATTGAAGTTGCAGGCAATTAATCTTTCCCTGTGAGAATTTTCCAGTACAATAGAAATATTGGGGAATTAAGTTAATAATTAGGAAAAAGAAAATGGACACTCAAGAAGTTGAGAACATTAACATTGAAGCGCCAGAAATACTGATCACACCAGCAGAGCTAAAGCGTAAAATACCGATTACTGACAAAGCAAGAAAAACCGTGGCTGAAGGTCGACAGGTTATAGAAGACATTCTTTCTGGAAAAGATCATCGCGTTCTAGTGGTCGTAGGCCCGTGTTCTATTCACGATTTAGATGCAGCTCATGAATATGCTAAACGTCTAAAACAACTGGCCGATAAAGTTAGCGATAGCCTTTTTATCGTCATGCGTGTTTATTTCGAAAAGCCTCGGACAACCGTGGGTTGGAAAGGTTTGATTAATGACCCTTACATGAATGATTCATTCAAGATCACTGACGGACTTCATATAGGTCGCAAACTACTGCGTGACATTCTCGAGGTGGGTTTACCAACCGCCACAGAGGCATTAGATCCTATTTCTCCGCAATATATGCAAGACCTTATTGCTTGGTCTGCTATTGGTGCACGTACTACTGAATCACAGACTCACCGTGAAATGGCTTCAGGTCTCTCTTCATCTATTGGTTTTAAGAACGGTACTGATGGGGGCTTAACAGTTGCTATTAATGCTCTTCAATCAGTGGCTAATCCGCATAGGTTTTTAGGAATCAATTCAGACGGTAAAGTTTCTATTGTCACAACAAGAGGCAATCCCAACGCCCATGTTGTTCTGAGAGGTGGTAATGGTAAGCCTAATTATGATTCAGTTAGCGTTTCTATTTGCGAGCAGGAGCTCAATACTGCCAATGTCAAGCCTAATATCATGGTCGACTGCAGTCATGCTAACTCCAATAAAGACCACAACCTTCAGCCACTAGTTTTAGATAACGTCAGCAATCAAATTTTGGAGGGGAATAAATCCATTATTGGTGTAATGCTAGAAAGTCATATTCATGGTGGTAACCAAAAACTATCTTCTAATCCAGACGAAATGGACTATGGCGTATCCGTTACTGATGCCTGCATTGACTGGGAAACTACAGAAAAATCCCTAGTTGAAATGGCAGACAAGCTGAGAGAAGTTTTAAAAGATCGCTAGACACTTGTGCAGGCTCAATAATTAAGAGGGGTTAATTTTATGCCGAAAATTTTACTTATATTAGCCCTTCTGATTGGCCTCTGGTATTGGTGGTCTTATCTTAAAAGGCTCCCAAAAGATAAAAGCCGCCCCTTCCTTTGGAAAACCGGTTTTTGGTTAATCCTAGGTATCGCATCATATCTCGTACTAACCGGCAGAATGCATTGGTTAGGTGCTGGCCTAGCAGCGTTGGTGCCTCTCCTTAGATCAGTCATTTTATGGGGCTTTAGAGCAGCACCTCTTGTACGCTTCTTTGGAAGATTTAAGTCAACACCTTCACAGTTTCGCACATCGAGTCTAGTAGTCACAATTAACTTCGCTAGCGGTCAGATTAATGGTGAAATTACTACCGGAGACTTGGCCGGTAAACAGCTAAGTGAACTCAGTACTGATGAGATAGAAAAACTTTCACAGCAACTAAAAGAAAGCGACAAAGAGTCCTATGTCCTACTCCAAGCGTACATGATGAGAAGTGGATCAACTAATGAACAAACGGCTAATAACTTCAAATCTGATAGTTATAGGGATATTTCTAAAGCTGAGGCCTATGAGGTACTAGGTATTTCTGCTGATTCGTCTCAGGAAGAAGTCATCAAGGCCCATAAGCGTCTCATGCAGAGACTTCATCCTGACCGAGGTGGTAGCGACTACCTTGCGGCTAAAATAAATGCGGCAAAAGACTTACTAACAAAATAAATTTTACTCAATCGGTCTAGCCTGTAGAAATATTCACACCTACAATAGTGACTGATTTTAAAAGGTTTTTACTATGCAACTTGACAGTCCAACCCTAGAATTAACCAAGCAACTAATATCGCGTCAATCGGTTACACCCGAGGATGAAGGCTGCCAGCAATTGATGACAGATCGTCTTTCAAAGGCTGGCTTCAAGATTCAACCACTTCCCTTTGATGATGTTGATAATTTTTGGGCCATTCGCGGTGAGTCTGGCCCCATACTTTGTTTTGCAGGGCATACGGATGTGGTCCCATCGGGCCCAGAAAGTAGCTGGCAAAGCCCGCCTTTTGAACCCACCGTAAAAGATGGTGTTTTAACAGGGCGTGGAGCAGCGGACATGAAGGGCTCACTAGCTGCTATGGTGGTTGCAGTAGAAAACTTTGTCGCTAACAACCCCAACCATTTGGGACGTATTGCATTTCTTATTACCAGCGATGAAGAAGGCATAGCCGCCAATGGCACTGTTAAAGTCGTCGAATGGCTCAAACAACAGAATACAATTCCTGAATACTGTCTCGTAGGCGAGCCCTCAAGCAGTGAGAAGTGTGGAGATACCATTAAAAATGGTCGTCGTGGTTCACTTGGCTGCAAACTTCGTGTTCTCGGTAAGCAGGGTCATGTGGCCTACCCTCATCTGGCTGACAACCCCATTCATAATGTCGCGCCTGCCCTAGCAGAGCTAGCCACTTACGAATGGGATAGAGGAAATGACTTCTTTCCAGCAACCAGCTTTCAAGTATCCAATATCAATGGTGGCACTGGTGCAACTAATGTTATCCCCGGTGAGTTAGACATAGTATTCAACTTTCGTTTTTCTACTGAAGTAACGGAACAACAGCTACGTGAAACCACTGAAGCTATTCTAAACAAACACCAACTAGACTATAAGATAGATTGGCACCTGAGTGGCCAGCCTTTCTTAACCGCAGAGGGTGAATTAGTTGATGCTGCGGTCAGCGCTGTCAAACAGGTCACTGGGCTTGATACCGAACTATCTACCGCCGGTGGAACCTCTGATGGACGCTTTATTGCCCCGATGGGCACTCAAGTTGTTGAATTGGGTCCGATTAATGCAACCATACATCAGATCAATGAGTGCGTAGCGGTAGAAGATTTAGAGCGATTAACAGCAATCTATGAAGCTCTGCTGGAGAATTTATTTAAATAAGGCCTATTTAGGAATCTTCTGCAATGCGAAAATATCATAGCGCGTAGATTTTCCTTCAAGTGAATAAGTAGGTTTTAAGTGACCTAGATACTCAGAATGAGCTGGACGCTTAACCACCACACGGTATAAGGCTTTTTCTAAGGCTAGATCAAGTATCGTATGGGAATCCTCATCACTGCCGACAATTTGATGAAGTGCCTGCATTTCTTTTTTAACCTGCGCGGATTTTTTTCTTGCAGGAAACATAGGGTCAACATAGATAATATCTGGTCTACTATCTCGGCCAACTGTATTGAGATAATTAATACTATCTTCATTCAGTAAATTTATATTATTAATTACCGCTCCCAGATCAGGGTCATCCATACCAGCAACTGCTGCGCGATCTAAACCGTCCCTGAGCAAAGAATGCACAATAGGATTGCGCTCAATCAACTGCATTTGACAGCCTAAACTAGCCAAAATAAAAGCATCAGCACCCAAGCCTGCGGTTACATCGAGTACTCTGGGGTAAAATTTACCCGATAACCCCACCGCCTTGGCAATCATCTGGCTGTTTCCACCGCCATAATTTCTTCGATGACGATTACTACCGGTTACAAAATCACAAGATACAGCGCCATGTGCTTTAGAATGGCAAATAAAACTTAAACCTAAAGATGAAACATGAACAGAATAATTGGTCTTTAAATTATTTTTGTTAGAAACAGTGTTTAAATCAACAAGCGGTAGATTGAGATGAGCAGAAAGAGTTGCCGCCTTATCGAAAGATCCTTTGTCGGCAACTGAGATTGATATATTGTACATTGGGCTATTAAAGCATATTTAGACCCAATAATTTATAGATCTGTCACTATAATTGCCTATCTAATTTTTTATGTACTTTAAAAATATCATCATTAAGCGTGCTAGATAATAGGTGTTAAATAAAACTCACTAAAATGGGGCATAATTTATCCACATAAGCTGTGGATAACTTTGTTGACAAGTGTATTAGCAACTGTATTTAAGCTAGAAAAATCAATGGATTTACACAGATTGGCTGTTTTTTGTACAGTTATAAAATTCCTTATAAAACAATCACTTAAGAAATAATATGGAAAAAATCAACAACTTAGACATGAAAGCTGAGGCAGAAAATTATAAAAGGGGCATCTGTGGAAAGAATTGAAAAAATTATCGAAAAAAATTAAAGGCAACACTCAAATTTATTATTGTTATTATTATTCTTATACTATATCTAAGAAAGACACACCCAGTCAAACCCTTCATTCTGATTTGCGTAAATTATTTTCTCGGAACAAAGAAAAACGCCCTCAATAGCCTCTTTAACTCTGAATGCATTGTTATTATTTTCACTAATATGGCCAATCACTAATTTTTTGATACTGTCTTGATTAATAGCATTCAACAAACTCGCAGTTTGTTGATTATTAAGGTGTCCCCAATTACCCGCTACACGATCTTTTAGGAATTTTGGATAGGCTCCTGCCTCAAGGAGCCCTAGGTCATGATTAGCTTCCACAAGTAATCCAGTGCAATCATTATATTGTTTAACAATATACGGCGTTATATTTCCAACGTCCGTCAAAATACCTAAACGATTTTGGTCACAGGAAATAATATATTGAACAGGTTCACTAGCATCATGAGGCACAGGAATTGGCAATACATGCACATTATTGATCATAAAGCTGTTATGACTACATATCACTTTATAAAGCTTAGAAAGGCTAGGTGTGACATTAACGGCACGAAAACAGCCAGCAGTTGCATATATATCAATTGAAAATTTTGAAGCAAAAGGTAATACGCCTTTCCAGTGATCACTGTGTTCGTGAGTAACAAGAATGGCGAGCACATCTTGAGGGGACTTGCCTAGTCGATCTAGCCGCTTTATGGTCTCCTTGGTTGAAAAACCACAGTCAATCATCAAACAACCATACTCTGTTTCAATTAGCGTAGAATTACCCTTACTACCACTGCCGAGAGAGGCGAATTTCACACAACCACTCCTTAAGACATATTACTTCTAACAATATTAAGCAGCTTTAAGGCCTGAGCGCGCTCTAAACTATCGCCATCCTTACTCACTAGTCTTATTTCAATCGCACTACCCGTATCTTGAACCAAGATACGATAGCTTGCCTCTATAACGTCCGTATCAGCACCAAAGCTAAGCCAGCTAAAAAATCCAGCTGACTGATCTTCAAGCTCATTGTTATAGGCAACTAACAACTGACCTTGTGAACGATCTAAATCAACTAAAGAGAATCCACCACGTACCGCTGAATAATTGATTGAGGCCCAGGTTCTCTCGAAGTCTAAATTAACTTGTATAAAGGGATCAGCCGCTTCTGGGTTAACTATTTGAACTTTGGAAGCTCCACCAATTTTTTGCGCCAGTAGTGACACAGAAGCAAACTTTGGTGTAGCCGCTAATTCGCCAGCTAAAAAAGAAACCATATCTTCTTCTTTATCAACCAAGTCCGAGCGTTGATTCCAATCCGGTTGAATGTTTGAAATTGGCTTTTGTTGATGAAGAACAGAAATTTCAGTACTACTTAATTGCACACCGGGTGTGATGGTAAATCTAAAACGATGTTCACTTTCCGTATCAGATCTATATGAAAGCCAATCTGTTTCGATAATGCCTGCTGATGCGTCGACCGCAGATGTTGGCAATCCGCTTTTATTCAATATGTTACGTATTCTTGGCCAAAGTTTACTGGGTGAACTATTCACTAAAATCCAGCGTTTATCGTCAATTTTTTGTATTTTTACAAGCTGCTCAAAGGTATTTGCAGAAATCGGTTGCGGTCTTGGAACCTCACCTGAATTGTTTGACACTTGCTTCTGTGCCAATTGAGGAACTGGATACAACTGTCCCAATTTTTTCGAATCAAGGCCCTCGGGTACAACCATTGGCTGAACTTCTTGAGAGTACAGATAATTAGAACTGTTATTATCAATACCCAACCAACTGCATCCGGATAACATTATAAAACCAATTAAACTACAACTAACTCTGCTCATATCACTCTGCCTTACTACCCATTTGATGTGTTTTTATTTTATTAATAGTGCGCTTTTTAGTGCCTGTATAACTTTGACTTGATTGGCTTCAGATAGTTTCGTTAACGGTAAGCGAATTGCGTCTTCGATCAGCCCCAACTGGTTTACTGCCCATTTAACGGGAATGGGATTAGATTCAACAAACATAGCATCATGAACAGGCAATAACTGCTGATCGATAGCCTGAGCCTTATCAGCGTCAGCATCTAAGGCTGCTTTGCACATCTGTGACATTAGATTGGGAGCTACATTAGCAGTCACTGAAATATCACCATGGCCTCCCAACAGCATTAACTGGCGTGCACTGTGATCATCGCCCGAGTAAATAGCAAAATCATGAGGTGAATGCTCAATTAGAAACTTAGCGCGCTCAAGATCACCTGTGGCTTCTTTTATACCCACAATGTTTGGAATAGTCGACAACCTAAGTACTGTCTCTGGGAGAAGATCACAGGCCGTTCTTCCAGGGACATTATAAAGAATCTGATCGATATCAACAGACTCTGCAATGGCTTTGTAATGTTGATACAGGCCTTCCTGAGTAGGCTTGTTGTAATATGGCGTTACCAACAAGCAAGAATCTGCGCCCGCCTTTTTCGCCGCCTCGGTTAACTCTATAGCCTCTCTAGTGCAGTTAGCACCTGTGCCCGCAATAATCGGGATACGACCCTTTGAAGCCTCTACAGTGGCTCGTATAACTTGGCTGTGCTCTTTGACGCTTAGCGTAGCTGACTCACCTGTAGTCCCAACCGCAACCAGTGCATGGGTTCCCTGCTCAATATGCCATTCAACAAGTGACTCGAGTGCTTTCCAGTCAACATCACAGCTTTCTGGGCACATGGGCGTAACTAGGGCGACAATACTTCCAGTAATCATCTTTGTTCCTTTGATTTAAATCTCAGTTAGCATTCACTAATAAGTATATTAGCAAAAAGCTACTGTATCTTTGTATAAAAATCCGGCTCGCCCGCTGGGCGGGTTTTAAACCGACGATGCGCCCAGAGATATTGGTCTGGTTGCTGTCTAATAAACTGTTCAACGAGACCATTAATACGCGTTGCATCTGCTATATCATCGCCAGTTGGGAAGTTTTCTAAAGCTGGGTGAACGCATACTTTATAGCCCTGATTGCCCGGTAATCTAATATGGGTAAAAGGAACTACTCGAGCTCCTGTTTTTTCTGCTAAACGTGCCGTTGCATACACTGTTGCGGCCTGAATGCCAAAAAATGGTGCGAACACACCCTGTTTAATTCCATAGTCTTGGTCGGGGGCATACCAAACAGTTCGACCCGACTTTAAGGCTTTCATCGTCCCTCGAACGTCTCTGCGTTCAAACAGCCGACTTTCCTCTGAACTTTTATGAAGACGACCTTTAATCTGCATGTAATCATAAACTGGATTGCCATGGGCGCGATACATACCGTCACGTTCGGAAACCATAGCAATAGCCGCTGCACCTACCTCAAGCGTTGTATGGTGAATACTTAGAAGGATAACGCCCTGTCCGTTGAAATGACTTAGGTTATCTAAGCCCTCAAATTGCACAAGCTTGGAAAAGCGACGCTTGGACCACCACCAGGCCATACCAAGCTCCATAATGGCAATCCCCATACTGATAAAGTTATCACGTAACAGGGCTGCTTGCTTATCACTGTTTAACTCAGGGAAACATAACTCAATATTGCGCTTAGCGATGTGTTTTCGGTTAGTTGGTAACTTAAAAAGCGCTAACCCAATTAGCTTACCCACGACTAAGAGCCCCGTATAGGGAAGGAAAACTACCAATCGCCAAAGGCCAAAATAAAGCCAAGTTTTAAAAAAAACTGGTTTCAGGAAACTCAGCTGAAACTTGGCGCTCTTAGCTTTCATAAATAACTCTGGGCTAGTTAAACCATCTGCGAGATAGGCACATCAGGATTAACCTCAGCGTCATAGTCAACGCCATCAATCTCAAAACCAAATAAATTGAGGAATTCCTGTTTATAACCCTCAAGATCGGTAAGTTCACCTAGGGTTTCATTGCTAATAGCTGCCCAACTTTGAGTAACAGCATCCTGAATCGCAGGATCCAGTTCTAGCTCATCAACTCTTAAACGACCCTCTTCATCCAGTCGCGGCGTATCTGAAAAGAGACATTCTGTAAACAAACGATAAAGCTGCTCAATACAACCCTCATGAGTACCTGTTTTTTTCATTTCTTTAAATAACATGGCTAGATAAAGAGGCATTATAGGTATAGCTGAACTCGCCTGAGTCACTACAGCCTTAAGCACAGAAACACGTGCGTCACCGCCAGAGGAAGCCAGCTGATCACGAATATTGAGCACTTTAGTATCGAGGTCTTTCTTAGCCTGACCAATAGTGCCGTCCCAATACAGATCCCAAGTAATTTTCTCGCCAATATAGGTAAACGCAGTTGTTTTAGCACCCTCAGCTAGAACACCAGCTTCTTGAAGAGCATCGGTCCACATCTGCCAATCTTCGCCACCCATAACAGCAACGGTATCATCGATTTCTTGTTGGTTAGCCGCTTCTAAACTAAACTCTTGAACTTCTTCTTTATCCGTATTAACACCGGTCATAGTGACATCTTTACCTACGGGTTTTAGTGTCGAGTTAAACACCTCACCTGTGACCGGATGTTGACGACGTGGAGCAGCCAAACTATAAATAACCAAGTCAACCTGACCGAGGTCCTGCTTAATGGTTTCAATAGTTTTCTGCTTTATTTCATTGGAGAAGGCATCGCCATTAATGCTTTTAGCATAAAGACCTTCTTGATCAGCCATTGTGTGGAATGCGGCACTATTATACCAACCAGCGGTACCCGGCTTACGGTCTGTGCCGGGCTTTTCAAAGAAAATACCCAAAGTCGACGCACCGCCACCAAAGGCTGCAGAAATACGCGCCGCAAGACCATAACCTGTAGAAGACCCAATAACTAATACTCGCTTAGGCATCTCAATCGATGGCTGAGATTTAATGTAATTAATTTGATTAACTACGTTAGCCTCACAACCGGTTGGGTGAGTGGTTATACACATAAAGCCGCGAACACGAGGTTTAATAATCATTAAAGGATCTCCATAAAATAAGTCTGATTATTCAGTTTTTTAATATCGGTATCATACCTGAATTCAAATAAGATCGCTTAATTAGATCGATATTTTTTTATGTAATTTTAGCTAAACTTTAGGCACTAAAAAACACCTAAAAAATGTGAATTAACCAAGTTAATACATAAGTATTTATTGAATTGAATCTTTAACCTGTCTGTAAAACTCTCGAAAATCAAAATTAGACTTAACGGTCAATGGTAGGGATATTGGCAGGCTACTACCCTTGATTTTCTTTGTATTAATCTTGGTAATATCCAAAGGCAAATTAGCTGAAAAAGAAATTCCACTTTCAACTGAAACTTTCATAATTCTTTGGTCTGATTGATTAAGAACTGGCTGATATAAGCTATTTCTTACCACCACCATCTTTTTATCAAAATCCATTATGATAAATTGACCACCTAAGCCACTTGCATAAAAAACAACTGAATTAGCATCCTTTTTATTAAATGTTGACCAGAATTGTAAACCATAACTTGTTTTATATGGTCCAGTATCATCAACAAGTTTGGCACTCTTTTTGATTTCATCTATATACCATTTAGGAACAACTTGTTGTCCATTCCAAATACCATTATTAACTATTAATTGACCCAATTTGGCATAGTCTCTGGGCGTGGCATCGAGGCAGCAATAAGCGAGGTTACGACCACCCACCGGAATTCTGCTACTGTCTCGCCACCAATGGGTTTCTCTAATACCAAGCTTTGAAAATAACTCAGTTTGAGCAAATCTCTCTAAATCTTTTCCCGTGGCCTTTTCAATAATCATTCCCAGTAAAAGACTATCACAGTTGCTGTAGACAAATTTGCTAACACCGGTCTCACCGTCTTTATTTTCGACCAGAGGACGATTTAGGCATTTATCGCCTTGGTTATCCGCGAAGAATATTGCATTATCATCAACTGACATTGCCTCGGGTTGTTCTGAGGGATCACAATAGGCTAGCGCCTGATCTTTTAAGCAAACTACCTTCAATCCAGAACGCATATTTAATAAATTACGTAAGGTTATTTTGGAGCGACTTTTTTGACGAGAGTTACCTTCATTTTTAGCATCTGGATTATCTTTCCACTCATCTAGATAATCTGAAACCGGGTCATCAATAGATTTTATAAATTTTTTCTCTACCGCAATGGCAATTAGGATACTTGTAATGGATTTAGCCATAGACCATGAGGTTGTATGAGTATTTTTATCAGGTAGATTAGCTACCAAACTGACACCTAATAGGCTGTTTAACATAGCCACTAAGGTGTTTTGTGAATTAAGCTCATTGGCGGCAAAACCTCTATATGTTTCATAAACTAGCTTATTATCTTTGACCACTATTGCTGCTTGAGTATAGGTGCCATCAGCTAGTGCATAGTCAAATGCCTTATCCAAAGCTTCTTCATTAAAGCCCACAGATCTTGGCGTGGCTTCATCCCAAACGCTATTATCAGGTTTTTTAGAATCAACAATATTAGATTTGCTACTTTTATCAAGATCAGGAGCCTTGTCACCAAGACAGGCGGTTAGAAAAAAAATGGTACACAAAAGCGGGGCGAATTTTGTAATGAATCCTTTCATATTAATATCACTCTAAGTAAAAAAACTTCGAACGGAAGTATTTATAACTAGAAGTTTAGGAAAGAATTTAAGACAACAGCGAATAGTTTACTACCCGCTGCTGGAGTAAGACTACAGCGTCATATGACGAATATCGCTCAACACCTTAACCAAAAAGGTCATAAACCGACCCGCATCACCGCCATTAATGACACGATGATCATAGGATAAGGCTAGTGGCAACATGAGTTTTGGCTGAAAATCAGAGCCATCCCATATCGGTTTCATCTGTGATTTAGAAACGCCTAAGATGCCGACTTCAGGACTGTTAACAATGGGCGTAAAGCCGTTGCCACCAATAGCGCCAAGGCTTGAGATGGTAAAGCATCCACCCTGCATATCGCTTGGCTTTAGCTTGCCTTCACGGGCAAGGGTTGCCATAGCAATAACATCTGCTGAGATTTCCCAGATACCCTTCTTGTCTGCGTCCTTAATTACAGGAACCACCAAACCGCGGGGCGTATCTACAGCCATACCGATGTTTATATAATGCTTTTGAACGTAGTTTTCACCGTCACCCGCAAGTGAGCGATTGAATTCTGGATTTGCCGCAAGAGCCGCTGCCGCTGCTTTAATTATGAAAGCAACAGGAGTGACCTTAATGCCCTTCTTTTCACCTTCAAGCTTTAACGACTTGCGGAATACTTCGAGCTCTGTAATATCTGCGTCATCAAACTGGGTCACATGAGGAACATTGAGCCAGTTGCGTTGCATATTATCAGCGGTAACTTTCTGAATTTTGCTGAGTTTAACAGTTTCAATCTCACCAAACTGACTGAAATCTACAGCGGGAACCTGAGGAATACCTGCACCAGAACCTGAGCCTGCATTTCCACCGGATTTAAGAGCAGCTTTTACAAAATTATTAACATCGTCTTTTTGGATTCTATTTCTAGGACCTGTACCTGACACCTGTCCAAGGTCAACGCCTAACTCACGGGCTAGCAAACGCACGGATGGCCCGGCATAAACATCAGATGAATCATTTGATACTGCTGTTGCTGCTGCGGGCGCCGCAGTGACAGCCGGAGCTGCAGAGGCAGACGCCGCTGGTGCTGGATCAGCAGCCTTTACCGGCACAGCTTGGGCTGTAGCGGCTGGAGCCTCTACAACTGCCTGAGCAGCTGAAGTCACCTCAATTAATGCAACCTGATCGCCTGTAGCTAGTTTATCGCCTTCTTTAGCGATCATTGCTTTAACAGTTCCTGTTAGTGTTGAGGGTACATCCATTGTCGCCTTGTCAGACTCAAGAACCACAAGGGTATCACCTTCTTCAACTTGATCACCTACCGAAACAGAAATTTCGATAAGCTCAACTTTATCATCACTACCAATATCTGGTACAAGTGCAATTTGTTCAGAGGTTTCAGAAACAGCTGCAGCCTGAGGAGCTTCGACAACCGCCTCAACAGGTTCTGGCTCAGCCGCTGGCACATCTTCAACCTGTTCAACAGCTTGTTCAGCTACGGACTCTGAGGTTGCAGTTTCAACTTCAGCGATAGCATCACCGACTTTGACAGTGTCACCTTCTGCAACTAAATATTTAACAACTGCGCCATCAACTGGACTGGGTACATCCATAGAGGCCTTATCAGACTCTAAAACCACCAGAGATTCTTCTTGTTCAACAGAGTCTCCCACCGATACACAAAGTTCGATAACCTCTACCGACTCAGCGCCGCCTAAATCTGGAATTGTTATAATTTCTATTGCCACTTATATAGCCCTTTATAGATAATCTTTCTATTCGTTAATTACAGGTTCAACTGTTACAAATACACTTACAAATACAATGGATTAGGTTTCTCTGGATCTATACCCAATGTCTTAATTGCTTTTTCTACAACAGTTGCCTTGATTGTACCCTGATCGGCAAGTGCTTTTAGTGCAGAAACCACCACGAAATTACGATCAACTTCAAAGAAGTGACGAAGTGCCGCACGGCTATCACTGCGACCAAAGCCGTCAGTACCTAGCACATAGAATGGTTGGTCAATGTAAGCACGCATCTGCTCTGAGTATGCTTTCATATAATCTGTAGAAGCAATTACAGGTGCAGTACAGTCACCTAGTTGCTCAGTGATATAAGATGTTTTAGCTTTCTTAGTTGGGTGAAGCATATTCCAACGATCAACTGATTGGCCTTCACGAACCAATTCATTAACGCTGGTAAGACTCCAGATATCCGATTGAACATCAAATTGTTCTTTCAGAATCTCTGCCGCTGCAATTACCTCATTTAAGATAGTACCAGCACCCATAAGAGTGACTTTCTTATCACCTTTGTCAGCTTCAGCAAACTTGTACATACCTTTAACAATACCCTCTTCCGCACCTTCTGGCATGGCTGGCTGTACGTAGTTTTCATTCATAGTCGTTAGGTAGTAGAAGCAATTTTCTTGATCTTCAAACATACGCTTAACGCCGTCTTGAACAATCACTGCTAATTCGTAGCTAAAGGTTGCATCGTAACTTTTACAGTTAGGAATGGTATTTGCCAAAATAAGGCTGTGTCCATCCTGATGCTGAAGGCCTTCACCATTGAGTGTGGTTCTACCCGCAGTAGCGCCAATTAAGAAACCACGTGCTTGGCTATCGCCCGACGCCCACGCTAGATCACCAATACGCTGAAAACCAAACATTGAGTAAAAAATGTAGAATGGAATCATTGCGCAAGAGTTAGTGCTATAGGATGTAGCAAGTGCTAGCCAGGCAGACATTGCACCAGCTTCGTTAATGCCCTCTTCTAGAATCACACCTTTCTTATCTTCTTTGTAGTACATAATCTGCTGATGATCGTGAGGTACGTATTTCTGACCCGCAGAGGTATAGATACCCAATTGACGGAACATACCTTCCATACCAAAGGTACGGGCTTCATCAGGCACGATTGGAACAACACGTTTACCGATGTTTTTATCTTTTACAAGAGAAGAAAGAACCCTTACAAAGGCCATGGTAGTAGAAATTTCACGCTCACCAGAACTTTCAAGCTGCTTTTTAAAGGCACTTAATGGCGGTGTAGTCATAGGCTCAAAATCAGCCTTACGAGCAGGCAATGGACCGCCTAGCTCTTGACGACGACCCTTCATGTAGGCAATCTCAGGACTATCTTCTGCCGGTTTGTAGTATGGAACAGTCTCTAACTGATCATCTGGAATTGGTATACCGAAACGATCGCGGAACTTACGCAAGCTATCCATATCCAATTTTTTCACTGAGTGAGTATCGTTAGCTGCTTCACCCGCGCCACCTAGACCATAACCCTTAACAGTTTGCGCCAGGATAACTGTTGGTTTACCTTTACTTGCTGAGGCTTCCGCATAGGCTGCATAAACCTTGTATGGATCATGGCCACCGCGATTAAGCGCCATAATCTGTTCATCAGTCATGTCTTTAACAAGCTCAAGAAGCTCTGGGTATTTACCAAAGAAATGCTCGCGAGTGTAAGCACCACCGTTATATTTATAGTTCTGAAGCTCACCATCACAAACTTCATTCATACGCTTGATCAGTAAACCCGACTTATCTTTTTCAAGTAGTTGATCCCAGTGACGACCCCAAACCACTTTGATAACATTCCAGCCAGCGCCACGGAAAACACCTTCGAGTTCTTGCATAATTTTACCGTTACCACGCACAGGTCCATCTAGACGCTGTAGGTTACAGTTTATAACAAAAACAAGATTCTCAAGCTCTTCACGACCGGCTAAAGAGATAGCACCTAAACTTTCTGGCTCATCACACTCACCATCACCAAGGAAAGCCCATACTTTTCGATCGCCACGAGCCACAAGGTCTCTAGCCGACAGGTAACGCATAACATGCGCTTGATAGATAGCTTGAATTGGACCAAGACCCATAGATACTGTTGGGAACTGCCAATAATCTGGCATTAACCAGGGGTGAGGATAAGAAGAAAGACCTTTCCCATCCACTTCACGACGGAAGCTGTCCAGTTGGTCTTCTGAAAGTCTTCCTTCAAGGAAGGATCTCGCATACATACCTGGGGCACTGTGTCCCTGGAAGAACACTAAGTCACCGAGATTTTCACCCTCAGAACCTCTAAAGAAATAGTTGAAGCCGATGTCGTATAAAGTTGCTGCTGAAGAGAAGCTAGCGATATGACCACCGATGCCCTCACTTTGCTTATTAGCACGCATGACCATTGCAAGTGCATTCCAACGAATCAAAGATCGAACGCGACGCTCCATAAATAGATCGCCAGGCATGACTTTTTCTTTATTAGCAGGAATTGTATTGCAGTAAGGAGTAGTAATTGACTGCGGTAAGCCTACACCAGTATTTGTAGCACGGGCCTGTAGTTGACTTAAAATATAGGAAGCTCTTTCGCTACCTTGGGCTCGACAGATAGAGTCAAACGCCTCTAACCATTCTTGGGTTTCTGTTGGATCTAAATCCTGAGACATGCGGCACCAATCAATGTTAATGAATCAATATTTATAGAGTCCATGGTTGAAAAAACCTCTTGCCTCGATAGAGAGACGTTTAGACCCTGTAATGAAGGCGCACATAATAATGTAGCGAGGCTACAAAATCAATGAAATTGAATAGTTTGAGCAATGAATTTTTAATAAGTATTTACATTATTTTAATACTATAATTCATTGATATAAATACTTATTATAAAAATTTATTTTAAGTTAGTTTAACTACAAAATTGGTTTTTTAAAGACTAATATGAAAACTTATAATACTCATTAACCGGATCATTAAAATTTACGGCCTGTTTAACATCATTATTATCGGCTGTACGAAGCCACAATTGACGCGGTGAATTGATAATTAAACGACTGTAGGCATCCCTTATATCATCAACATCAACTGCTTTGATAGATTGAGCTAACTGTTCTCTGAAATCAAAATCATAGTATCCAAGATTGATTGCCTTAATTGATCTCGAAGTCAATTCATTGAGATTTTCAGGGTCATCTTCCAAATTAACTAGCAACGCTCTTTTGTGCACTGATAAGCCTTGCTCGGTTAAATCCATAATAGACCTTTGAAAGTTTTGGCTAAAGCCTGCAAACGCCTGTTGTAACTTGCCTTCAGAGGCAACAGGCGACTGCACTATAAACGAGATGCCTGGCACCCGATTAATATGCATAGGGAATGCAGCAACCACATAACCGAGCTGCTTCTCGGTTCTCAACTCATTGTAAAAAGCTGAAGACATTATGTTAGCTAGCAGACTGATCAGGGCGCGCTCGTTTATACTGTCCGAATCGCCCTGAATGTAACGTAACACAACAGTATCATTGTGATCGACAAAAACTTCGCGGACTCTATCCCCTTGTGGAAGACTCACCACCGTTCGCGTTAATGCTAAATCTTTAAAGCTAAAATCCTTTAACAGTTGAGCAACCTGCGTAGCGGTATTTTTGGTGTGATTTCCAGCGACCAAAATATCTATTTTAACTTCGGCAAATAACTGTTTAAGAAATGACTCAACACCAGTAACTGTAATGGGCTTTAAGATCTCTACTTGTTCATTTGGAAGATAGCGACCGGCAATATCCGCGGAGAGATGCGTCATTACCTGTCTGAATGGATACTCGCGCTTAGCGTTTTGCTTATCTCTAATAAGTTGCTGCTTAGCCAGCATTAACTTATTAGCATCAATTGAAGCTGTTGTAATGGCAGATAAAAGTGTCTTAAGCAGCTCAAGTTGCTTGTCGGAATAACCATCAATCACAATGGATACACCCTGTTTCGTTGGCGATATACTGAAAGCAAGCCCCGCCATGGAGGCAGGATATAATGATTGTCGCAACTGATCCTGAATATATGCTGCGTAAAGCTCGGCAAATGAATACCCAGCGAGGCTATTTACTGCCTCAGAGTTCAAAGAGATAATAATCTTCCCTTTGGGCACGCCAAATTCAGTAGACTTTTGATGCCAAAGTCTCAGACCTGCGGAATCAACGAGCAACATCGGCTTTTTATCTTTCATCTCATCAATTAAATCCAAACTAGAGGGTATAAAAGGATTTGTGCCCACTAAGCTAAGATTAAACAAGGGATCAGTGTTTTTAAGCGCCTCGATTACTGGCATATCTATAGTTTTAACGGAAAAAGGTGCCTGATAAAACGCAGAAAGTTCTGAAGTATCGACCTCTGGCGCGATAACCATTAACAGCATGTTTTCTAAAACTAACCGCTCCATCAGATCAGAAATTAGCTGCGTATCTAACTTACTCCGCAGATAAGGAGCACGCAACAGATTTTCATCGCTATATTTATGCATGTTTGAAGCAAGCATAGTCACATAGTCAGACGGCTTGATCTTTTCAACAAAGCGAAAAGCTATATCACTCATCACAGCTAATTCAGCCTGCCGCCAAGGCTCTATCCCCTCTTGCTGTATCAGCGTTAACCAAGCAAAGAGCTCCACCAAAATTTGCTCATAATGTTGATAGCCCTCTGGAGTCAATCCAATGTCGATTGAAAACAATGTTGCACCACGGTCGGAAAGTGCAGGCCCCGCAGAAAGATTTTCTGCCCAACCCTTTTCTTTGAGTGCCTGAAGCAAACTACCCTGCCCCTCATAACCAATCATTTCACCCAAGTACATCGCTGGCTTAACTTTCCAGTGGCTATCTTGCTGGGGTAATTCAAACAATAAACTAAGCTCTCTCAGCTCCTTGAGCGGCTTTATACTCGCTTTTAGTGGCAATCTATCAGATTCGACCAGAGGCACCCTGTGTGGCTGTATCACTGTGTTTTTATTGGTGATCGGCGAAAATTGCTTCTCAACCATAGCTTGTAATTCATCTAATGAATCATTACCCAGCACCACAAGAGTCATGAGGTTAGCCGAATAATATCGGTTATACATGGCAATCAATTGATCGCGAAGTAAGCCATTCTTACTATCAACTAGGGTCTGGTTATTTCCTACGGTGAACTTGGATAATGGATGTTGAGGGTTAATGATCTCACGCAACACATCCCACTGACGCCGACTATCACTCTTTAATTTTAGTTGATATTCAGATTCAACAGCATTGCGCTCGCGGTTAACGTAGCTTGTATCGAAGGTCGGCTCGAAGAAGAATGGCGCAAATCGATCAAGGGCTTCTTCTAGAAACGCGGCATCAATGCTAAAAAAGTAATTAGTATGTTCGAGAGAGGTACTGGCATTATGAGAACCACCATGCTCATTAATAAATGTTTGATACTCTCCTGCCGAAGGGTAGCGCTGAGTCCCAAGAAATAGCATATGCTCGAGGAAATGTGCTAAACCCTCCGTATGCTCTGGGTTTTGATAACTACCCATATACAGATCAAGGGCAACAGCAGCTTTATCCGCGTTAGAATCAGATATAAGCAAGACGTCTAAATCATTTTTGAGCGTTAAACGGCGATAAGAACGCTGATCGTTTTCGCTTTTTATTATGCTCGCGCCAAGTTGAGAGCCTGATGAATTAGCCTTATCAAAAACACTGCATGAAGTGCTAAAAATAATGCATAAAAATAGGCCCAACAAGCGACAATGACGCCAAAGAACAGTCGGATAAAATTGTCGAAATAACACAACGATCGCTGTCATAGCCTGCTATTCAGCTGGTAACTCAGCCCTAGGCCATGCGTTATAAATAGCCTTTACCAATGTGGCTAACGGAATTGCAAAAAATAGCCCCCAAAAACCCCATATGCCACCAAAGATGAGCACCGCTACTACGATGGCCACTGGATGCAAGTTAACCACCTCAGAAAATAATAGGGGCACCAATACATTGCCATCAATTATCTGAATAACAGCATAAAGCCCAATAAGCCATACAAAATCATTTGAAATACCCCACTGCAAATAGCCAACTAGCAATACAGGAATAGTAACTAATGTAGCGCCAATGTA
>ENA-UZWT01001373-UZWT01001373.1-metagenome-genome-assembly--contig:-Day-1-50m-contig-1373_pt2 | contig 23864 bp, 22 predicted proteins | sample MGYA00260338_ERZ794898 | MGnify/ENA metagenome assembly ERZ794898 | reverse complement strand
TACTCATGACTGTTTATCTGAATCCAAATTAAACCAATCTAACTTTTTATGCAGACTTACCACAGTGCCGACAATAATTAATGTAGGTGCTTTGGCCTCTGCTTGGCGAACGATTTGAGGCAAGGTATTTAAATTACCGGTAAATACACGCTGTTTAACAGAGGTGCCTTTCTCAATTAGCGCAATGGGTGTTTTTGTCTCTAGGCCGTGTTGCTGTAATTGCTGGCAAATGGTTTCTAGCCCATTAAGCCCCATGTAAAAAACTAGGGTTTGATTAGGCTGAACCAGTTCTTGCCAGTTAAGCTCTAATTTACCCGAACGATGATGCCCAGCAATAAATCGAACCGATTGCGCATGATCGCGATGAGTTAGGGGGATGCCCGCATAGCTTGCACAGCCTGAAGCCGCGGTAATACCGGGAACCACCTGAAAAGGAATACCCTGCTCTGCTAGAGTTTCTAGTTCTTCACCGCCACGTCCAAAGATAAAGGGATCGCCACCCTTAAGGCGCACCACACGATTACCTTCAAGCGCATAATCGACCATTTTTTGATTAATATTTTCTTGAGTTACGGGATGGTCACCGGCCGTTTTACCCACATAGATTCTGGTGGCATCTCGGCGTACTAAATTCAGTACGGGTTTAGAGACCAAACGATCGTAAAGAACGATATCGGCCTGTTGCATTAAGCGAATAGCTTTAAAGGTCAGTAAATCAGGATCGCCAGGTCCACCACCAATAAGATAGACCTCACCCGTTTTAAATTCTTCAGTAGTTTCTAGCTTTTCTGCCAGCAAGCGCTCAGCTTCATCCAGATTATTACTATAGGCCTGTTCTGCAATGGGCCCACCAAAGACCTCTTCCCAGAATGCTTTCCGGTCGGCACCGTTAGAAAATTTAGCTTTGACTTTTTCGCGGAAACTCCCGGCTAATGCTGCCAGTTTACTCATGCCAGCGGGAAATAGGCTTTCAAGTTGGGTGCGAATTAAGCGCACAAGGACTGGGGCATCACCACCACTTGAGATAGCGATTTGGATAGGTGATCGATCGACTATTGAGGGAAAAATAACCGTTGAGTACCCCGGGTCATCGACTACATTAGATAGCATATGCATCTGTTGTGCGTGTTTGGAGACTTCACGATTAAGCTCAGGGTCATTGGTCGCCGCAATCACTAATACGGCATCAGGAATATTTTCGATATGCTGTTGTTGGTATGAGGCGGTGATTAACTCAAGATTGTGAATACCTTTTTTAGCATTAACATCACGCATCTCAACTAGATCGTTACAGATTTCTTTCGCTACTATGGTGATGTAAGCATCAGCTTCAGCAACCAAGCGTACCTTCCGTAAAGCGATTTCACCGCCGCCAATAACTATTACGCGTCGGCATTTTAGATTGTGAAATAGCGGTAAAAAGTCCATTAGCTAATCCGAGTCAAACCACCCATAAGTGGCTGTAAAACCTCTGGGATTGAAATGGAACCATCGGCTTGTTGGTAGTTCTCTAAGACTGCAATTAATGTTCGCCCAACTGCAAGACCTGACCCATTGAGGGTGTGAAGGAATTCAGTTTTACCCTCTGAATTTCTAAACCGTGCCTTCATACGTCGCGCTTGGAAATCGGTAAAGTTACTGCAAGAAGAAATCTCACGATAGGTATCCTGTGAAGGCAGCCAGACTTCGATATCATAGGTTTTAGCCGCTGAGAAACCCAGGTCACCACCACAGAGAACCACTGTTCTGTAGGGTAAGTCTAATTTTTGTAGAAGAGACTCAGCTTGAGCTGTCAGGTCTTCATGAGCCTGTGTTGATTCACTAGGATGAACAAATTGAACCATTTCAACCTTTTCAAACTGATGCTGGCGAATCATGCCTCGAGTATCGCGACCACTACTGCCCGCCTCGCTTCTAAAGCATGGCGTATGTGAAACATATTTTATCGGTAAGCTATCAACAATATCATTGCGGTGAATATTGGTGACCGGGACCTCTGCAGTTGGGATTAGGTAATAATTGCGCTCGTCATCCAGTTTAAATAGATCTTCCTCAAACTTGGGTAATTGCCCTGTACCAAACAATGAATCGGCATTAACTATATAGGGTACATAGACCTCTTCATAACCATGCTCATCAGTATGGGTATTTAGCATAAATTGCGTTAAGGCACGATGAAGTCTTGCAATACTGCCGCTCATTTTGGCAAATCTTGANNCCGGTGATTTTAGCTGCTGTATCGAAGTCCAAACCACCAAGATTAGCGCCAAGATCAACATGATCCTTGACCTTAAAATCAAAAGTTTTAGGTGTTCCCCAACGTCTAACTTCTATGTTGTCATCTTCATTCTGTCCCTCTGGTACTGACGAGTCTGGGATATTAGGAATACCCTGTAACAGCGCATCCAGCTGGCTTTGCACTACCGCCAGTGATGCGTCGGCATCTGCACTGTCTTTTTTAAGTGCTTCACCGCGAGCTTTTAAGGGCTCTATATCTTCTCCATTAGCCTTTGCCTGACCAATTAATTTACCCATGCTTTTAGCATACGTATTGCGCTCTTGCTGAATGGCTTCAGCTTCTAGCTGCAGATCTTTTCGCTGTGCTTCAAGAGATAAAAATTCGTCACAGTTAAGCTCAAAGCCTTTGATTTTAAGGCTTTGCGCAATGGTGTTAAGTTCCGAACGCAATAGTTTCGGGTCAAGCATGGTAAGTTCCTTACAGCAGTCGAGTTAGCCAAATGGCAACAATTATAGCCAATAGACAAGAAAAAACGGTAGATATTACGTAGATCAATGCTACTGTTTGCCCGCCATTTTGCCACAGACTGATAGCATCAAGCGAGAATGTTGAAAATGTTGTGAAGGCACCTAAAAAACCTACCATTAGCAGATGCCTTGCTTGCTCGGGTAAACCACCCCGCTCAACAATTAATACATAAAGGATACCCATTAATAAACTACCAGCCACATTCACAGAAAACGTAGCATAGGGGAATTTATAAGAGCTTATAGGAAGCAAAAAGCTACTCACCCAGTAACGCCCCATAGCTCCCATGGCACCGCCTATAGCAATAGATAACCAATGCATGGATTAATTTTCCTTTTTTTGTTGATCAAGGGATCGAAGATAAGCCATTTTTTCTGTTATTTTACCTTCAAGTCCACGCTCTGTGGGAAAATAATACTCTTTATCCTCTATTTCTTGTGGTAGGTACTTTTCACCAGCCGCGTAGCCTCCTTCCTCATTATGCGCGTAGCGATAATCTTTACCGTAATCTAAATCTTTCATGAGTTTGGTAGGAGCGTTTCTTAAATGCGTAGGCACTTCATAACTGGGTAAAGACTTAACATCCGCCATAGCTGCTTTATAAGCGTTATATACTGCGTTGCTTTTGGCTGCCACCGCTAAATAAACGGTGGCCTGCGCAAGCGCCAGCTCACCCTCTGGACTACCCAAGCGTTCCTGTGACTGACTGGCATTGAGAGTGATTTCTAAGGCTCTTGGGTCGGCATTGCCAATATCCTCACTGGCAATCCGAACTAAACGCCGCGCTAAATAAAGTGGGTCGCAGCCGCCATCTAGCATGCGACATAACCAATAAAGCGATGCATCAGGGTCACTACCCCGAACGGATTTGTGCAGTGCTGATATCTGGTCGTAGAAATATTCACCCTTATTATCAAAGCGTCGCATGTCACCGACGAGAATCTGTTGCACAATTTCAATATCAATTATGGGGTTATTATCTGGCACAAGATCCGAGGCAATTTCTAATAAATTAAGCGCACGGCGTGCGTCACCATCCGCCGCATTCGCTAATAAATCGAGTGCTTTAGTGTCAAAACTGAGATTTGAGTCATTAGCTGAATTTAATCCCAGCAAAGCGGTATTTATAATGACTTTAATATCTTCTATGCCGAGAGACTTTAAAACATAGACCCGGCAGCGTGAAAGTAATGCATTATTTAGTTCAAAAGAGGGATTCTCAGTGGTAGCACCAACAAATATAAGGGTGCCATCTTCTACGAAAGGTAAAAAAGCATCTTGCTGAGACTTGTTGAATCGATGCACCTCATCCACAAATAATACAGTTTTTCGCTGATGTATATCACGTTGCTGCTGAGCGTTAGTAATTGCCGCTCTTATCTCTTTCACTCCAGATAATACCGCTGATATAGACTCTAAATGGGCATCAGCAGAATCAGCAATTATCTTTGCCAAGGTAGTTTTGCCCACACCTGGTGGGCCCCAGAGTATCATTGAATGGGGCATGCCACTGGTAATGGCTTCTTTTAAGGGCTTGCCCTCAGTCAGCAGATGTGACTGCCCCACAAAATGCTCAAGGTTAGCTGGACGCTGTTGTGAGGCTAGAGGTTGATAGCTGGGTTGTGCAAAAAGATCATCGGGCATGATTAATAATGTCCACGTCCTGTGGTATGTCGAAAACAAAAGCAGTTTTTGCTAATGGTGGATTAAGCTTTATCTGAGTCAGGGATAGTTGGGTGTGCTGTCCAAAATTGTCCTGATAATTTATATGACTTAATACACTGTCGGTAAACCTCAGCTGAATAGCAACGAATAGCGAATTTTTCTGCTTGGGACTTAGAGAGAAACTATTGTCATCACCAAGGGTTACATGAAAGTCATTATTTAATTGGTCGATATTACCCAATAAAATACTGATTGGGTTGGCCATAAAATCATCAGAAAAAGATTGTATAACCACCTGCTCAAGATCTGAATCATAGAGCCAAACCAGTTTGCCATCACTCACAACCAGTTGCGCCATGGGCGAAACCACATTCCAGCGAAGATAATTAGGCTTCATCAGATTAAGCTTTCCGGTCAAGCGTTGATATACATTATTATCTTGATCCTTAATCTGCTGCGTAAAATTTGCGCTTAGGCTATTAATTGGCGACAGTAATTTCTGTAGGGCCTGCGCGGCTGACTGGTTACCTGCGGCATGGGCCGTTAAAGAAAGGCTTAAAAAAATACATAGCCCGATTCTAAATAGATGATTGAGGGACATTGCAGTTAATGGTTACCTGCAGGGGCTAAAACTTCACGGCTGCCATTACTTCCCATGGCGCTAACCACACCGCTGGCTTCCATCTGTTCTATTAATCTTGCTGCACGGTTATAGCCAACCCGCAATTTTCGCTGAACTGAAGAAATTGAAGCTTTGCGGGTTTCAAGAACAAATGCCACTGCCTCGTCATATAAGGGATCACCTTCGCCATCCTCTTGCCCATCATCACTGGTACTAAAGCCAGGAACGACAACACCAGAGCTAGATGATTCGTCGGTAATCTCTTCGAGATAATTAGGTTGACCTCGACGCTTCCAATCGGCAACAACTTTATGAACCTCATGATCATCCACGAAGGCACCGTGAATACGTTCAGGAACACTGGTTCCTGGCGGTAAATAAAGCATGTCACCATGACCCAATAACTGCTCTGCTCCACCCTGATCAAGAATGGTTCTTGAATCAATTTTCGACGATACCTGAAAACCAATACGCGATGGCACATTAGCTTTAATAAGACCGGTAATAACATCTACAGATGGACGCTGAGTGGCAAGAATTAGGTGAATACCCGCTGCCCTTGCCTTCTGTGCAATTCTTGCAATGAGCTGCTCGACTTTTTTACCCACAATCATCATCATGTCGGCAAATTCGTCGACTACCACCACAATATAAGGCAAGGTTTCAAGGGTGGGTGCTTCTGGTGGTTCCTGAGTATCGTCCCAACCCATTTCTTCTGGATTAAATACCCAGAGTGGATCGGTAATTGGATTACCTGACTTGATAGCATCTTCAATCTTACGGTTATAGCCGGCAATATTTCGCACACCCAGTGCCGCCATTAATTTGTATCTGCGTTCCATCTCTCCTACACACCAACGCAATCCGCTAGAGGCATCTTTCATATCAGTAATGACGGGAGTTAAAAGATGGGGAATGTCATCATAAACCGATAATTCCAGCATCTTAGGGTCAATTAATATCAACTTAACTTCCTCTGGCGAAGCCTTAAATAACAGGCTTAACAGCATGGCGTTGATACCGACAGACTTACCAGAACCTGTTGTACCTGCAACCAATAGATGGGGCATTTTTGCCAGATCGGCAACTACAGGCACACCTGCAATATCGTTACCCAGAGCTAAGGTTAAGGGTGAAATGGAGTTATCATAGGCAGCAGAAGTTAGGACTTCGCTGAGACGAACCATTTCTCTGGTTTCATTGGGAATTTCAATCCCAACCACTGATTTGCCCTGAATAACTTCAACCACTCGAACGCTGATTACCGCCATGGATCTGGCTAAATCTTTGGCAAGACCACTAATACGACTAACCTTGATACCGGCAGCGGGTTGAATTTCAAAACGCGTTACTACTGGGCCTGGCAGTACTTCAACCACTGTGGCGCTAATTCCAAAGTCTTGGAGTTTTACCTCTAATAATCGCGACATATGCTCCAGAGATTCGTTTGAGAAACCGGTATTATTAGATTTGTCTTGCGCATCCAGAAGATTGAGTGGAGGCAAAACACCGACTAGTTTCTCGTCCACAAAGAGAGGTTGTTGTTTTTCTTTTTCTACGCGTTTGCTGACTTTAGCCTTAGTCTCAGGTGCACTTATTGTTACAGGCGCTCGTTGCATTTTCTTTTTGCTGGCAGCTTCGACTTTAACTGTGCGTTCAGCTCTGGCTTCCTTAGCAATACTTTTTTCTCGTTGTTTTCGTTTAAAGTCAGTGAGAGTCCTAGAGAACCAGCTTGCGCAAATAATTGCAGCAGAACCCAATGAATCAATTAAAAGAATCCATGAAATTTCAGCAAATACAGTAAGCCCAAATAGAAAAAGAGATAAAAGAATGACGCTAGCACCAGTATAGCTAAACACCTCGAGTACAGATTCACTGATGATTTTTCCTAAAACACCACCAAATCCTGATGGGTAGCCAGTAAAATTACTATCAAATTGTATGTTAGCTAATGAGGTGGCGCTGACCATAACTAACGCAAAACCTATCACACGTAGGCTAAAAGTGACTGAATCAAAAGGTTGCGCCTCTTGAAGCAAACAGGTACGAAGAATCTGAAGCCCCCTACCCGCTAATAATAATGGAAATAGATAGGCCATAGCCCCAAACATATTGAATAAAATATCAGCAAAAAAAGCACCAGCGGGTCCAATGGCATTAAGCACCTGCTGATTGGTAGCAGTTTTTGACCAGCCAGGATCTGTAGGTGAATAGCTCAAAAGAGCAACCATCATAATTAAGCAGAGGGTAATAGAGCCAATTAGCGCACCCTCGGTGAGAAGTTGTTTCGACCGAGATTCATTATTTGTTTGCGCGCTGGGAGTCGAGTTTTTTTGTTTGGTTTTTTTATTACTCAATGGAGTAGTCCCTGTTTGCTCTGTAAAGGCTTAATTGTAGCTTAATTTCGTGTAAACACCACGCCCTGACTCACGATATTAATAGACTATATAAAGAATATAAAAAAGTAATTGGTGAGTTCTGCAGGAAAGATTATCATAGCAACCCTATAGATAGAAATATCCGCTAACGTTACTACTAAATTCAGAGAAAAAATTATGTCTGACACCCAACATTATCCCCTTATTATTCTTGGCTCAGGTCCAGCTGGCTGGACTGCTGCAGTTTATGCAGCCAGAGCTAATCTAAATCCTGTGGTTATTACTGGTATTCAACAGGGTGGTCAGTTAACGACAACCACAGACGTAGATAACTGGCCTGGTGATGATCAAGGTGTTCAGGGGCCAGAGCTTATGGAGCGTATGCAGCGACATGCTGAGCGTTTTGATACCCAGACAATCTTTGATCATATTGAGTCGGTAGAGCTTACACAACGCCCCTTCAAGCTCGTGGGCACTCAGTCTTACACCTGTGATTCTTTAATTATTGCGACAGGCGCATCCGCGCAGTATTTAGGTCTGCCCTCTGAAGAGGCCTTTATGGGTAAAGGCGTATCAGCCTGCGCCACCTGTGACGGATTTTTCTACAGAAACAAAAAAGTCGCTGTTGTTGGCGGGGGTAACACCGCTGTTGAAGAGGCACTTTATTTATCCAATATATGCTCTGAAGTAGTTTTAGTTCACCGTCGCGACTCCTTACGCGCCGAAAAGATGCTTCAAGATAAGCTTTTTGAGAGAGAGCGTGAGGGAAATATTAGCATCGAATGGAACCATAATCTTAAAGAGGTTCTAGGTGATGATGCTGGTGTAACAGGTCTTGAATTAGCCGATAACGACGGCAATTCCAAGCAAGTTGATGTAGCTGGTGTATTTATTGCCATTGGTCATAAGCCGAATACCGATATTTTTGCTGATCAAGTTAATATGAAAGACGGTTATATCACCATCGCCGGCGGTATGGCAGGAAATGCTACCGAAACAAGCATTAAGGGTGTTTTTGCTGCTGGAGACGTTGCAGATCACGTCTATCGTCAAGCAGTAACATCGGCTGGAACGGGTTGTATGGCTGCACTTGATGCTGAAAGATTTTTAGACGACTAATGCAATTAGTCGTTTTAGACGCGCATAATCCACAATTTCCCGACCCTAATACGGCTTTAGATGAACCTGATGGTCTGCTGGCTGCAGGTGGAAACCTAAGCTCAGCTACCCTACTCTCTGCTTATTACCAAGGGATCTTCCCTTGGTACAGCGACGGTGACCCTATCCTTTGGTGGTCACCTCAAACTCGCTGTGTTATCGAGCCTAGCGCACTGCATATCTCCAAAAGTCTCAACAAGTCACTGCGACAGCAGGCCTTTAAGGTTACCTTTAATCACGCATTTCAGGAAGTCATAGAAGCCTGTTCACGCAAGGATAGCGATGAAGACAGCTGGATTGATCAAGAAATGATGGACGCCTATAACGAATTACATTATCAGGGGCATGCCCACTCGGTTGAAGTTTGGCGCGATAAAGAGCTTGTCGGTGGTGCCTATGGTGTAGCTGTAGGCGCGGTTTTCTGCGGGGAATCGATGTTTAGCCATGTCGCTAATGCGTCAAAAATAGCATTAGCATATCTATGCAAGCATTTGATAAGTATGGACTTTAAGATGCTAGATTGTCAGTTAGAAACCAACCACCTATTGAGCATGGGTGCACAGCTATTACCAAGATCTGAGTTTTTACCGATGTTACATAGTTATAGAGATCAAAAAATTTCATGGCAGAATCAACACTCCACATCCTTTAAACGCTAAGCATATGGGCAAAATCACTTTGCTATATTTGATAATTTAAGGCAAACTGCGCGCTTTTCACAACGTACTATAATTGAATTATGGCTAAAGAAGATCATATTGAATTCGACGGCGAGGTAATTGATACCCTGCCTAACACTATGTTTCGGGTAAAACTCGAGAATGACCACGTAATTACTGCCCATATTTCTGGCAAAATGCGTAAGCACTACATCCGTATTTTAACGGGTGATAAGGTTAAGGTTGAAATGACGCCCTATGACCTCACTAAAGGGCGAATCACATTTCGCGAACGTTAAGATATTCTTTCTGTGGAGCTTTCTACCTATGGTAAGTCCTAGGCCTCAGAAAGCTCCAGAGCATCAATCCTAATCTTTAACGCATCATTGGCCACAGTTACGTAAACATTCCCACCACGCTGACTAAGTGCGCCAAATAGTACCTCTTCCGCCAACGGCTTTTTAATCTTTTCTTGAATCAGTCGATCCATAGGCCTTGCACCCATTTTAGTATCATAGCCTTGAACTGCTAACCAGTTGCGAGCCTCTTCATCTACCGTTAGGAATACTTTTTTATCATCTAGCTGACCTTGAAGCTTAACTAAGAATTTATCCACCACAGTTTTAATCACCTCGGGTGGCAAGCTTCCAAACTGCACCACAGAATCAAGACGATTTCTAAATTCAGGCGTAAAGGTCTTTTTGATGTCTTCCATTGCGTCGCTACTATGATCTTGGGTAGAAAAACCAATAGAAGCTCTATTAAGGGTCTCAGCGCCTGCATTGGTGGTCATAATCAAGATCACATTACGGAAATCAGTTTTGCGACCGTTATTATCCGTCAGGGTGCCGTGGTCCATAACCTGCAGTAGCAAATTAAAAATGTCAGGATGCGCTTTTTCAACTTCATCCAATAACACCACTGAGTGAGGTTGTTGTACTACAGCCTCAGTGAGTAAACCACCTTGATCGAAACCCACATAGCCCGGTGGAGCACCGATAAGGCGAGATACAGCATGACGCTCCATATACTCAGACATATCGAACCTAATCAAGGGAATACCCATTAATTTAGAGAGCTGACGACTCATTTCAGTTTTACCCACACCTGTGGGCCCAGCAAATAAGAAATTCCCTATAGGCCGTTCACCTTCCCTAAGCCCTGCTCTAGCGAGCTTTATAGCAGTAGTTAAGGCATCAATAGCTGAGTCCTGACCGAATACCACAAGTTTTAATTGGTCAACTAAGCCCTCAAGTTTTGATTTATCCGAGGACGAAACTGTTTTTGCCGGTATTTGGGCAATCTTTGAAATAATAATTTCAATATCAGAGACACCAATAGTCTTTTTCTGACGACTCTTTGGCTGTAACCGCTGAAATGCAGCCGCTTCATCAATAACATCAATGGCTTTATCGGGTAAAAAACGATCAGTAATATGTTTGCTCGATAGTTCAGCTGCAGCCTTAAGTGCAGTATTGGTATATTTAAGATCATGATGGATTTCAAACTTTTCACGTAAGCCTTTAAGAATTTGATAGGTTTCTGCCACGGATGGCTCACCAATATCAACTTTCTGAAAACGACGAGAGAGTGCACGATCCTTATCAAAAATTTCTCTGTATTCCTGGAAGGTAGTCGAACCAAAGCAACGCAGATCACCAGCTGATAACAACGGCTTAAGTAGGTTAGAAGCATCCATAACACCACCAGAAGCTGAACCAGCGCCAATAATGGTATGAATTTCATCAATAAATAGAATACTTTTCTTTATTGCTAACAACTCTGAGATTAAACCCTTGAGGCGTTTCTCAAAATCACCGCGATATTTTGTTCCTGCAAGCAAAGCTCCAAGATCTAGAGAATACAGGCTATAGTCAAGAAGAGGCTCAGAAGCCTGTTTATTGACGATAAGCTGCGCCAAACCCTCTGCAATTGCCGTTTTACCTACACCAGATTCACCCACAAGTAGCGGGTTATTCTTGCGCCTACGAATCAATGTCTGACTGACGCGGTCTAATTCATCAGCACGACCTACTAAGGGGTCCAAAAGCCCTTGCTTTGCCTGTTCATTAAGATTAACCGTAAACTGATCAAGAAGGCTTTGCGTGTCATTCGTATTGGCATTCTCGGTATCCCCTTGAGGTAAGGCATTATCATGGGTTTCTATATCAAGATCTTCATCGCCAACCTTTGAGATACCATGGGAGATAAAGTTAACCACATCGATGCGCGCGACGTTTTGTAGTCTTAGAAAATAAACCGCCTGACTTTCTTGTTCGCTAAAAATAGCCACAATGACATTAGCCCCAATAACTTCTTCATTGGTGGACGAGCTAACTTGAAATACAGCTCTTTGAAGAACACGTTGAAAGCCGTGAGTAGGTTGTATATCGATGTCTTCCTGTGTGGCAGGTATTTTAGAGATGGTTGCATCAATAAATTCAATTAAATCCTGACGTAATATACTTAAATCGACTGCACAGGCTCTCAGCACACCGATCGCTGAGGGATCGTCGAGTAACGCTAAAAGCAGATGCTCAACTGTCATAAATTCATGACGTTTGTCCTGAGCATTTCGGAAAGCACGATTTAATGTCACCTCTAACTCTTTACTAAGCATATTAATTACTCGCCATCTTCGTAGGGTTCAAACTCACAGCGCAATGGATGTTCATTATCCTGTGCATATTGGTTAACCATGGTGGATTTAGTGGCAGCAACGTCTTCTGTGTAAATACCACAGACACCCTTCCCTGCATTGTGTATTTCCAACATAATTTTGGTGGCTTTTTCTGTTGAGTGAAAGAAAAACATCTGTAATAACTCAACCACAAAGTCCATAGGAGTGTAATCATCATTCAACAACACCACCTGATACATTGTAGGTTCCTTTAGTTGGGGGTCAGCGACTTGAACCGCAGTATCACCATCATCAAAAAAAGGCACCTGATCTTTGTTACTCATTTTATTCCGGCCATATATTTTTACGTTAACTAGGTAAATTTATACCACAAGAATAGCGAAAGGTGTGAATTTGCATGAAAATAAAGCCCTGCCTTGCCCTACAGTTTTACAAATAACAACTATACTTATTACAGGCAGTCAGTTAATGACTGCTTTTAAAACACCATAATATAAGGATCAAGGCAAAATTATGGCAGACTCAGGGACGATTAAGTGGTTTAGCAATACAAAGGGATTTGGTTTTATAGTCAATGAAAAGGGTAATGGAGATATTTTTGTTCATTACAGTGCCATCCTAACCGATGGCTATAAAACTTTAAAGGCAGGACAGTTAGTAGATTATGAAATTCAAGAAGGTGAAAAAGGATTACACGCCATCAATGTCATACCCTCAGATGAAAAAGTTACTGCAGGTTAAAGGTACATTTTTATTGATACAGTAGTTGAATTAGTAAAAAGCAGACAGGCGGATAGATTAAAAAGGTTGGGCAGAGATAAAACAAACTCCCAGACTAAGACAGCTTAATCTGGGAGCTTTAATCAGCGAATATTACATGTTCTCGATGATAGCGTTACCAAATTCTGAACAAGACTGTAGTACTGCATCGTCCATAAGACGCTCAAAATCATAGGTGACTGTTTTGTTAGAAATAGCGCCCTCGATACCTGAAACTACTAAGTCTGCTGCATCAAACCAACCAAGGTGGCGAAGCATCATTTCAGCTGAAAGGATCAATGAACCAGGGTTTACCTTGTCCTGACCCGCATACTTAGGGGCTGTACCATGGGTCGCTTCAAAGATGGCTACGTTATCAGAAAGATTTGCACCCGGAGCAATACCAATACCACCCACCTGGGCAGCGAGCGCATCAGAAATGTAGTCACCATTTAGGTTTAATGTGGCAAGTACACTGTATTCATCTGGTCTAAGGATGATTTGCTGAAGCATGGCATCGGCAATAACATCTTTAATGATAATTTTTTCGCCATTGTTTGGGTTGGTAATGAAATGCCAAGGACCGCCATCTAATGGCTCAGCGCCAAACTGCTCTCTGGCTACTTCGTAACCCCATTCGCAGAATGCACCCTCGGTAAACTTCATGATGTTGCCCTTGTGTACCAGTGTCACTGAGTCTTTGTTTTGATCTACAGCGTACTGAATGGCCTTAGCAACTAAACGTTTTGTGCCCTGCTCTGATACGGGTTTAACACCAATACCACAGTTTTCATCAAAACGAATCTTCTTAACACCCATTTCATTTTGCAAGAAGTCGATGACTTTACCGGCCTCATCAGTACCTGCTTTCCATTCGATACCAGCGTAAATATCTTCAGAATTCTCACGGAAGATACACATATCAACCTTGTTAGGCTCTTTAACCGGTGATGGCACACCATTAAACCAACGAACAGGACGCTGACAGACAAAAAGGTCAAGCTCTTGACGCAGTGCAACGTTAAGCGACCTGAAACCACCACCTACAGGTGTTGTTAATGGACCCTTAATAGAAACAGCATACTCTTTAATGGCTTCTAAGGTTTCAGCGGGAAACCAATCGCCATCATATTTGCCAGCGGCTTTTTCACCACAGAAGACTTCCATCCATGAGATTTGCTTGTCGCCAGCATAGGCCTTTTTAACAGCAGCATCGATAACACTAATCATTACCGGAGTAATATCAAAGCCAATACCATCGCCTTCGATATAAGGAATAATTGGGTTGTTGGGTACATTGAGGCTGAGGTCGCTATTAACTGTAATCTTTTCGCCAGATTGTGGAATCTGGATATGCTGATATCCCATTAAGATTCTCCAAGGAGTGATGTTGTATGAGTGAAATTCTAAACGCCGCGATTTTACACCTTTTTATCCGCTTTTTTAAGTCTGTTTCCTATAGAATATGTTTTTTAGAGGAAAAACAGTGTCAAAATTGGTCTTATTTAACAAACCCTACCATGTGTTGAGTCAATTTACGGACGAAACAGGCCGAAAAACGCTTGCTGATTTTATAGATATAAAAGAAATCTATCCGGCCGGACGCCTCGATTATGATTCAGAGGGACTTTTATTGCTTACCGATGACGGACAATTACAGTCATTAATTAGCCATCCAAAACATAAATTAACCAAAACCTATTGGGCTCAGGTTGAGGGCACAGTGGATAATTCACACTGTCAGTCTCTTCTTGATGGCGTTGTACTAAAAGATGGACCAGCGCGAGCCATTGGTTGTAAGCCTATAGATACTCCAGAGCTGTGGGACAGGGTTCCGCCCATTAGGCAGCGTAAAACTGTATCTGACAGCTGGCTGGAAATCACCATAGCTGAAGGACGAAACCGACAGATAAGACGAATGACTGCCGCTGTTGGCCTGCCTACTCTTCGCCTGGTGCGCTCAAGGATTGGCAGCCTTAGCTTAAGTTCATTGCCACTGGGTGAGATAAAACAGATTACAGGCCGTAATGCTACTGAAATCTATACTCAGCATCTAAAGGAAACTCACTAGTTATGCCCGACAAAATTCATTTGACGGTTGCCACCGTTGTTCAGCGCGATAATCTGTTTTTAATGGTCAAAGAGACGGAGTTTGGTCGTAGCGTCATTAATCAACCTGCAGGACATGTTGAGCCCGGAGAAGATATTATTGATGCCGCTATAAGAGAGACCTATGAAGAAACGGGCTGGCATGTGGAAATTCAAAATCTAATTGGAATCTATAGTAATAAAGCAAAAGTCAGTGGTATTACCTATTACCGTTTGGCTTTTTCGGCTGAAGTGGTCTCACATAATCCCAATGCAACTATTGATTCAGATATTGATGAAGTTTTATGGTTATCTGAAGATGAGATTGATCAAAGTGCCGACAGGCTTCGCAGCGAGCTGGTAATTAAATGTATTAAAGACTTTAAACAGGGGTCGGTTTTTCCTTTGGATCTATTCCGTAACCGCTTATAGTGTGCATGCTTAAAACAAGGCCCAATTATACAGTATGAGTCATTCAGAAAAAGTGATTGTCGGTATGTCCGGCGGCGTAGATAGCTCAGTCGCAGCTCTGCTCTTAAAACAGCAGGGTTACGAGGTGGAGGGCCTATTTATGAAAAACTGGGATGAGGACGACGGATCAGAATATTGCACGGCTATACAAGACCTTGAGGATGCACAGCAGGTCTGTGACAAAATTGGTATTCCACTGCATAGGGCAAACTTTGCTGCTGATTATTGGGACAATGTTTTTGAACACTTTTTAAAAGAATACAAAGCGGGTAGAACCCCAAATCCCGATATTCTCTGTAACCGTGAAATTAAGTTTAAGGTATTTTTAGAATACGCTGAAATGCTTGGTGCCCAATATATAGCCACCGGTCATTATGTACGCCGCGGCGATCAGAACGGGCAGGCTACTCTTCTCAAAGGGCTGGATAATAATAAGGATCAAAGTTACTTTTTACATGCCGTAGATGAGTCCGCTGTTAGTCGTTCGCTTTTTCCAGTGGGTGAACTAGAAAAGTCTGAAGTACGAAAAATTGCCGAAGATAATGGCTTTGTCACCTCAAAGAAAAAAGATAGTACCGGTATTTGTTTTATTGGCGAACGCCGGTTTAGCGATTTCCTTAAGCAGTATCTTCCGGCTCAGCCAGGTCGAATGGTTACCCCTGAGGGTGTGGATATGGGTGAACATCAGGGACTTATGTTTTACACCCTAGGTCAGCGTCAGGGATTGGGCATTGGTGGTGTTAAAGATGCTAGCGATGAGCCTTGGTTTAGTTTACAAAAAGACCTTAAGAATAATACTCTAATCGTCGGACAGGGCGTTGAACATCCCCTACTCTTTACCAACAATCTTATGGCCTCAGAGATGCACTGGATTAATGGTGCCCCAGCCGATGGTAGATTACAATGCTATGCTCAGACGCGGTATCGTCAACCCGATCAGCTGTGTAATTTGACTTTAGATAGCTCTGGTAATTGTCATGTAATATTTGATCAACCCCAGCGCGCTGTTACGCCGGGTCAGTCGGTGGTCTTTTACCAAAACGATCATTGTCTTGGCGGTGGCGTTATAGATAAAGCTTGGCAACAGTCAGACGACACATCTTTTTAAATTATAGAGACGAAACTTTGTTATCAAAGCCAAACTATCAACAAATCCAAGCCCTTGCTGCAATATTTCAGTCAGCGGGTCAGGTCTATAAGCTAGCCTATACGGGTGAAAGTGATTCTGTAAAAACCAAGTTTGCAATGGCCACATTACTCAATCAAAACCCTGCTTCATTAGAAGATTTGTACGGCGCTAAAGAAAATCTTGAAGAGGGATTTAGCACCATGAATCGCTTTATGCAAAATGCCAAGCACACCACTGAAGAGCAACATAAAGAAATTATTAGTTATGTGATGTCGGCTATCCATTTGGCGAGTAAGATAGCCAAGAAACCTGAGATGTTAGCGAGTATCGAAAATGGTATTAACAATGCCAACCAGCAGGCACAACATTTCTCAATTACCCATGAGAATGTCTACAGTAATGTCGCCTCCCTCTATCAAGATACTATTAGTCATATGCGCTTAAGGATTCAGGTTTTAGGGGCAGGTGTATACCTCCAGCAACCTGCCATAGCAGCAAGGATTCGATGCATGCTCTTCTCAGCCATAAGAAACGCTTTTCTATGGCGACAGTTAGGGGGCAAACGCCGTCATCTATTAATACAGCGCAAGGCAATTTTAAAGGTAATAGCGGACCATCAAGCCTCAGATTAATAGCTGAGAGAACAGTTTATTAAAACCCCTGAATAGAACCCTGAAATCCCTTAACAAACCCGTTATAATCGACTTTTTTCTAAATCTCATTTAATTTGGAACTTTTTATGCAAGACTCTACGCAAAATTTGCCGCTTTCTGCCCTTACCGCCGTCGCTCCAATTGATGGTCGTTATGGTTCAAAAACATCACAGCTTCGCGATATTTTTAGTGAATATGGCTTAATTCGTTTTCGCGTTTTGGTTGAAGTTCGTTGGTTACAGCAACTAAGCCAGCATTCACAGATAGACGAAGTAAAACCCTTTTCTACAGCGGCTAACGATTTTTTGAATAACCTTGTTGATAACTTTTCGGTAGAGCAAGCACAGCGCATTAAAGATATAGAAAGTACCACTAATCACGATGTAAAAGCGGTTGAATATTTTATCAAAGAAAGCATTGCCGATAATGCCGAGTTAAATGCAGTGAGTGAATATATTCACTTTGCCTGCACCTCTGAAGATATCAACAACCTATCTCATGCGCTAATGCTTAAAACGGGTCGCGATGCTGTAGTTGTCCCAGCGCTGACAGAAATTACTGACAAACTAGCAGAGATGGCAAAATTATTTGCTGATGTTCCTATGCTGTCTCGTACCCATGGGCAAACGGCATCCCCTACTACAGTGGGTAAAGAGATCGCTAATGTGGTGTATAGATTGCGACGTCAGTTAGAGCAAATAAGTTTAGTACCATTACTAGGGAAAATTAATGGTGCAGTGGGTAACTACAACGCACACCTTTCAGCTTACCCAGATATTGACTGGGCAAATAATGCTCAGCAGTTTATTGAGGGGCTAGGATTGAGTTTTAACCCCTATACCACACAAATAGAGCCTCATGACTATATGGCAGAGCTCTTTGATGCCCTCTCGCGCTCAAATACTATTCTGATTGATTTTGCGCGGGATATCTGGGGTTATATTTCACTGGGTTACTTTAAGCAAAAGACCATTGCCGGTGAAGTGGGCTCTTCAACCATGCCCCACAAGGTTAATCCTATCGATTTTGAAAATGCCGAAGGTAATATGGGTATTGCCAATGCTCTTTTTGGTCATTTAGCCGCTAAATTACCTATTTCCCGTTGGCAGCGTGACCTAACTGACTCAACGGTACTGCGAAACATGGGTGTTGGTCTGGGTTATTCCATGATTGCTTATGCGTCACTTAATAAGGGTTTAAGTAAACTCGAACTAAATGAAACTCGGCTTCAAGAAGACTTGGATAACTGTTGGGAAGTCCTTGCAGAGCCCATACAAACGGTGATGCGTCGTTATGGTATCGAAAAGCCCTACGAGAAACTAAAAGCGCTAACACGAGGCAATGCCATTGACCAAGCCACTATCAAAGCCTTTGTTGAAGGCCTAGATATGCCCGATCAAGCCAAAGCCGATCTAATTGCTATATTGCCCAGCACCTATATAGGTAATGCGGTAGAACAAGCGAAAAAGATCTAAATACAACCATGTCGAGCTTCCCAGTACTTGGCGATATCTCTGCTGAGCAGTTTTTGGCTGAGTACTGGCAGCAGAAGCCGTTGTTGATTCGCAATGCGATTCCTAACTTTAAGCCACCGGTTGATGGTAATGTCCTTGCTGGATTATCTCTAGAGCCTGAGGTTGAATCACGATTAGTGGTGGGCAAAGACTGGCAAATAGAGCATGGCCCCTTTGATGAGCAACGATTTCAAACACTACCCGAGCGCGATTGGACATTATTGGTTCAGGCGGTCGATCTATGGATACCCGAAGTTGCTGATATATTAGATCACTTTGGCTTTCTACCACGCTGGCGTATAGACGATATTATGGTGAGCTATGCCGCTGATGGTGGCAATGTAGGGCCTCACTTTGATAACTATGATGTGTTTTTATTACAGGGTGAGGGGCAGCGTGAATGGTCTGTAGGCGGCCTCTGTGATGAAAATAGCGCCCTACTTCCCCATGATAATTTGCGTATTCTTGCCAACGAACAGTTTACTGAAAAGTGGATATTAAACTGTGGCGATATGCTCTATATACCTCCTAAATATAGCCACCATGGGGTTGCTATAGGTGAATGCACTACCTACTCTATTGGATTTCGTGCGCCCACTGTGACAGAGATGCTCGATGATCTTACCACTGAATTAATAAGTCAGGGTGGTAGTAATGAAATATATAAAGACCCTCTACTGACCTCTGAGATGGCTAATCAACCCATCTCTAAAGCCCATTTAGAGCAAATTAAATCACTACTTAATAAGACGCTTAATGATGATAAGCTTCTTCTTAACTGGTTTGCGCAGTTTATGACCCAACCGAAATACCCTGAATTAGTTGATGAGACGGGTGAACAGCGCGCAGCCTCTATTAAAATCAATAAAAACATGTCGCTTAAATACCACAATGGGGAGCTGGTTTAGTTTATTGTGTGGTTTGGGTCATACGTGGGGTTTTTGGATATATCGGTTTTGGTGCCGTACATAGACAGTGATACTTTGAGAACATACCTAGCTTGATTCTTTTTATCTCTGATTGTTAATGTCCAATTGAATTTGATGGAATAGAAAATTATTTATGGATTAGCTGTTTTGCTTATATCCTCTTTAGTGCCATAGATTGTCATTGTCATTGTGATATTTTCAATATATTCAGGATCTTGAGAATGCTTGAAATCGAATCTCCAGTTACCCTTGGCAGATTCACCATAAAAGTGATTCAACGTAATTTTTGGGCCATTAGCCTCATGAGAGGAAGGGTAGCTAGGAATAGTAATCAATTTGAAAAGTCCAGTTGGAGGCGTTACTGTCATTCTTAAATTTTTAAAAGCACTATCAGAACGTGGATAAAATTTAACTTTATAGGATAGTGTGATGGCCTCAATGTTGATATCTTCATGGATAGTAAATTCAATTTTACTGGTCGGTTCTTTTTCATCTATTACGTTTGTAGAGGTTACCTCAAGGGTTTTTTTGACTTCCAAATCACCCAGTTCTTTTTTATATGTATTTGCCATTTTCACCGCAGCTTCAGCATCAATAATACCAAAGCCGTAATTATTTTTTTCATCAAATTTATAGCCCGCCCTATTTTCTGCCATATTTTCAATATCACCGACTTTGGCTGTATTTGCAAGAATGTATTTGATATCACGCCATGTAAGCTCAGGATTTGCCTCCAGCATTAGTGCGATTACCCCAGTGACAATAGCAGATGCAGCAGAATTACCGTTAATAGATGCATATCCACTTTTGTCTATATCTGGGAATTCTGTTGGGGTTTTACACAAAACATTATCTGTTATATAACAAATTGAAATCATGGTAAATATAGGGACCGATATCCAATTTGCTTTGCTTTGAGGGTGAGTACCAGGCAGATTATGCGGACCATAAGATATTACATTGATAATTGCTGGATGATTGCTTATTAATGCGGATTTTTCTTTATTGTAAGAATCGAGACCCTTAACAAAAATGGTGTTACCAAATTTAGATTTATACAATTCCTTATATTTATCTAGATGAAGATTATATTTTCTAGAAGTCGCATCCCATATTAACTCCTCTATGGATTGATCACTAGGAGTAGAACCTTGTATTTTAGACAGAGTGAAATTTAAATTAAGTAAATTTATATCAGATGTTTTTAGATCATAGGGAATATATTCGTTTGTTATATTATTAATTTTTTGGTATTTGTGATCTGGAGATATATCGAGTATACCAGTATCAGTACTATCATAAAGTAATCTGATGACATCACCCCTCTCTGCTTTTTGAGGATTATTAGGGGCGGGATCGGAAGTATCGACGATTGCAATATTTACCAGTTCAACATTAGGCGATATACCCCGAATATTTATTTTGCCATTGCTTGATTCATTAACTTGAGATGCAATTATTCCAGCAATATTGGTATTATTTGGGAGAGTCAAATTTTGTTCAGCTATGCCATTGTATAGCCCACTCGGTTCAATTATGTCTAATTTTATTATTTCATCTAGTTCTTGGTGATGAAAAATACCATCTCCTGCAATAGCGACTGTTACTCCATCACCCGAATAACCTTTATAATCAGCTCTTTCAGAGATGATTGCTTTATGTAGATTTATTCCGGTATTCATAGTTATTCCGTTTTCCGAAAACTCTTTAAAATAAACTTGAACTTCATAGTTTATATCAGGGGTAAATTTTATATGTAAATAAGTGTTAATTTGGGTTCCATCGTCTGAGGTAATGCTTATCGGCAGTCTGTCGAATAATGCATCATCCCAAATATTATAATCAAAAAGATCAGGTTCAAAGTCGCTATCACTGGGATTATAAACAATGTGATACCGCTTCAAAGTTTTGAGCATTGATTTGTGAGCTTTTTCAGCTATTGGCTGGTAATATATTATATTTTCATTAAATGCACCTATTCCCCTTAGGGCTTGACCAGGGTTTATTTCTTTATATTTATATTTATTTAAAGGGATAGATATAATTTTATTAATGGGCCAATCAAGGAAAATAGTTTTAGTAATTGGCACAAAAGCTTTAACCTCAAATTTTAGTTCTTGAATGGTTACCGAGGCAGTTATTTGAGGCATATTCGGCCATTTTTTTTCATATTCCTCTTTGCTGATTTGCCATATAATTTCATTCGAGTTTCCCCCAGTCTCATCGGGCATATCACCAAGAACACATTTGATTTTTATTTCTGTATTATTACCAAATCTTTTATTAGGTTGCGTTATTGAACCGGTATCGACACTGAAATTAATAGCTACATCATCTTTTGGATTGTTATGATTTCCGAGTATTTGCCCCACTTCAAGGCTTATGTACTTTCTATAATCAGTATCAAAATCAAAATCAAAGCAGTTAGTTAATCCACGCCATTTGGGCTTATTTAGAGCAGCTATGATTAACTCAACATTATCATGGTAAAACTTTATTTCCTTGTTATCAGTCTCGTTAACATTCCATGTATATTCATAGATCCCATTTTGATCTATTATCACATCAGTTGCGGCCCCATTGACTTCAATTGAATAGGTTTTATTGGAGATCAATTTATTATCTTGATCTCTTGGGCTAATCCTTATAGTTTCTTGCTCTTTATCTGTTGGAATAAAGCAAATATTTGAGTCTTTGTTGTCGTTTTTTTCACAGGTAAGATTCTCGACCTTAAAAGAATGAAGTGTTTGTTCTTCGAAAATTATCATAAAAGAGTGTAAATAAGCTTTGTCAACACCTACTAAGATATCAACAGTAACAAAATCTGAATTATTATTACTTGTTAAAGTGGCTGAATATACGCCAGGACCACTTTGATAAATCGTAATCTTGGATTTAGTATTTTCAAAACTACCAGCAGTGGTTTCCAATATAACTTTTTCATCTACGGGTTGGCCCAATTTAGTAGAAATATTAATTGTAATTTCAGCTTTACTACTTCCATCAGCTTTAAGATGATATTGACCGTTCTCTTTTTTTATATCACCCCCTAATACTGTATTAATATTATATGAAAATATTTGGTTAAAATTATCATTTTCATCAAATATCAATACCTGACTCAAATGATTGGTTGGCGATTTGGGATCTAAACTTTCTTTATTACTACTAAGATCTAATGAGCTTAAGTCCTCATAATAGAATTCCAAATTATAGATTTTATTTTTTTGTCCATTCAGTATTAAATCTGTAAAGTTCGCTTTACCATTTTTTGCGTTAACGTGGCATAACAATCCGTCTTCTTGGCATGTGATAAGCTCATTGGAAGAGCTTAGTGTTGCTTTTTTACAGTAATTATCTTCACCGCAGATAAGGTTATCGTAAGTTGCATGGTTTATTTTTACGTATATCTGATTATTAAAATCTTCTAATACTTCATCATCCTTATTTTTTACCTCCAAGATTATTCCTAATGTGCTACCACTAGTAATAAGTGTTTGCGGTTTTCTAATTTTTAATATAATTTTTTCACCTAAGCAATCTTCTTTAGCGGTTATATAATTTTCATCTACATCCTTTTCCTTGTTATCGAGGTAATTTATCTTATCTGCGAATAGGTGATTTTTTGTACAGCTTTTCTTTTTAGGTGTAATCTCTATGTTAATTACGCTAGCTTCTAGTTTTATATTTGTGTCTTCCCATAAATCATCTATTTGGTACTTCTCTTGGCCATTAACTTTCATTTCTATAGGTTGGTAACCCTCTTCCTCCAATTCTTTGAGTGTTTTTTTTATCCAAGGACTAATATCGAGATTATATGTTATCGGCGTTGCTGCTTTCTGTGATTTAACATCAATCTTTCGTACACCAGATTGCTCGATGGTATCAGTAATCAAATCTTCAATTTGTTCATATCTTGTTGATGGTTTTACATTGTCAGCAATTTTTTTACGTAATTTGGGAACAATATATTTAGTGGCATCATATTCAAGATCTTTCAAGTGATTCAGAGTAAGCTTATCTGGTTTATTTAAAATATGATCAACTGCATTTGCAGCTTTTTTTAATTTTTCAAAATCTTCTACTAAATCAGCGTCAATATATGTAGTCGCATCATTTAATAGGTCTAAATTACTCTCATCGAAATCAACAATACCTAGAGCAATATAGTCTTCGGTTTGAGGTTTTTTTTCATCACCAGAAGAATAGCTGTAATTAATAATTTTGGTATAACTGGAAACAATTTTTTGAATTTGTGCTTTATTCATTTCACCTGGATTTACAGCAGTTTTAATAGCATCAATATTATCTTCGTCTACATTGTTGATATCTGCATCTTCATAGTCCGCTAGATTATTTAATGAAGATGTAAATATTTCTTCCGTTGAATTACTGATAAATAAATGATTCTGCCCTTGAATATCTGTATAG